>TARA_B110000263_G_scaffold39142_1_pt1 | contig 28806 bp, 19 predicted proteins | sample TARA_B110000263 | Tara Oceans TARA_B110000263 (sample SAMEA4397730) | marine metagenome | biome: Polar Biome; feature: [MES] marine water layer (ENVO:01000295) within the mesopelagic zone...; material: water (ENVO:00002006), including particulate matter (ENVO:01000060) such as......
GTCTGGGGAATCGCAGCTTTCCGATTGGGCCTCGAGGTTTGGAACATGTACCAAATTGAGGCCGAACAATCGGTCACGAATGTCGCCCACATGGCGCATGTGGGCGGCTTCATGCTGGCTTGGGCGCTCGCCCGGCCAATCGCTCGGGGAGCGCCCTCGAAACTCGATGATTCAACGGATATCTCGGTCGCCGGAACAGCCGCCTCCACGGCGGCGCGAGAAGTGGCGACTGCACGCATGGGCAGCCTCGAATCAGACCCTTGGAGTGAGGCTGGAAAACCCCTCGAGGGAGAGGCTGCCCGCATCCTCAAGCGGCTGCGTGACGAAGGCGATGAATTGGAGACTCGCAGGGCGTGGTTGGAGGAGTTGGCCGAGCAGGTGATTTGCCCGGTCTGCGAGGGCGAGGTCCACGCTGTGGTTCAAGGAGAGAATTGCAGCCTTCGATGTGACCTCTCCAGTAGACACATCAAGTGGCCTTGACAGCACGAGGCGCAAGCATCAACAGGTGCCGATGAGACGCCTCTTCGGCACCTCGACGGGTTCGGCTTATACCCCGACTTAGGCTGGCTCTGCTTGCAGAGCCATGACTGAAAGTCGACTTGACCTCACTCCGCTTGTCCTTGCGGCGATGATACTGGTGCTCGACATGAGCATCGCCGTCTCGGCATTTCCAACCATGGATGAGGTCGATTCCTTAGGAATCGGTGAGGATTCTGAAGGCTTTGAGAATGCAGGTCAAGAGCGCCCAGCGAACTGGCCTCCAGCCCTGATTTGTGGTGAAATTCAGTGTGAACCAATCGACCGCTCAATCCGTTCTCCGCCCTTCGATGCCGGCTTCCCAGTCGAGGATGAGGGTTGGTGGTTCGGCTACTGGTATGACTTCGATTCCGACGGAATGGACGACCGACTTCAGCGAATCATCGCTGGTCAACGTCAGTCGGTATCGCCAACCGCAATCATTGGCATAGATGGCAAAGATACGGTTGCGATTGTCGTCGATTATGCTTGGCACCCTGGGCCGAGCGATCTTGCAGCACTCCGCGAAATTCTCGAAGCCCACGGCTGGCAAGAGCAGGGCTCGTGGTTCTTCCAAATGGATATCCTCGACTCCATCGTTCTCGACCATGTTCCAGTCAGTGCATTGATTGAGATTTGGCAACTCGATGGAGTCGTTATGGTCGAGGAACAGAATGTCCTTGCCCCATATCTCGACTCAGCTCCTCGTGGTTCGAAGGTCCGCGACTCAGACCGATACGATGAGGCAATGCGTGATTTCGGCTACGATGGCTCGGGCATCGTCATTGCAATCCTCGACACCGGGGTCGATAACGAGCACTTCTCACTCGACGATTTCTCCGACGACAATGACGATAATGAGAACGATCCCGATGACCTTCCTGATCCCAAGTGGATAGCTGGTTGTGACGCCACTTCTCTCAACCAGAACGACTGCAATAACGAAGGCACCCATGACCCTGACGATGGAGACGGACACGGAACTCACGTCGCTGGAATTGCACTCGGGACCGGCGATTCACGACGCATCCACCAGGGCTATGCCCCCGGTGCCTATCTCGTCGATGTCAAGGTGATGACCGACACTGGCGGAACCAACTCTGCTGCTACTCTCAAAGGCATAAATTGGGTCGCTGCCAATGTCGATACCGACTGGGGAAATAACGACTCCAGCGAGGGCATCCAAGTAATGTCGATGTCCTTCGGAAGCATCGGTGATCCTAACGGCGACGACCCTGGTGACAACGGTACCGCCGCCGATGCTAGAGCAGTGAACCAAGCGGCAGAAGCAGGCGTCGTGCCGGTCGCTGCAATCGGTAATGACGGACGCCGCAGGGTGACTTCGGTAGGTGCTGCTGACGCCTCGATTACGGTTGGAGCAATAGACGACAAAGACACCATTGACCGCGGCGACGACTCAATCGCTTCTTACTCCAATTCAGGACCACGAGAGGACGACGGGGATGGGGACGATCAGGACGAACTCAAACCGGATGTGGTATCTCCAGGCACGGACATGAATTCAGCATCTCATGCTGCATCTTCAAGCCAATTACCGGGAACTCCCAAACCCCTCGCCGAAGACAGTTATGTCGAAATGAGCGGGACGAGTATGGCTTGTCCTGCGGTGGCAGGTTTTGTCGCTGTGATTCTGCAAATTGCCGATGAAGAAGGTATGTCTCTCGATCCGCAGGATGTCAAAGATTTACTTCGTGAGAACTCCGACACTAGGGGCGAAGCCTCCGAACCCGGCGCGTCTGACACTTGGAACGATGAATACGGCTTCGGCATCATCGATGGAAACATGATTCTCTCAGCCATGATCGGAGACGGAAATGGTGGTGGGAACGAAACTGAGCCACCACCGCCTGGTGAAGGCGAATGGCTGGCCATTGAGAGGCCAGTAGAGGACTCGTGGCTTGTCGAAGGAGAGACTTACTCTGTCCGAGGTCACATTGACGAGGACGCCGAGACCAACGGTAGTATCGAAGAGGTCCAAGTCAAGATTACCTACACGCACAAGCCAGAGGGTTCACCTACTCAGGAAGAAGTCCTTGTCGACTGGCACCAAGCCCAAGGAACAGCAAATTGGACCACCGATTTCTCGATTCCTGACTTTACCGAGGACGAAATCAACGCACTTGAGATTCGCATCTCGGTACAAGCACGCAACGAGTGGGATCAATGGAGCGATACTCAGCGTCAAGAACACGAAATTGGTCGTGTCGAGTTGACCCTTACAAGTCCGAGCGGACAGAATTCCGTCGCTGGAGATGTCCGCTTCGAAGGTGAGTACGAAACGGTTGATGGTGGAACTCTGCAATGGCGAATCGGTAAGGAGGATTGGGTCGAAGAGACGGTTTATGCAGGCTCAGGAGGAACAACCGGGATGTTCAGTTTCAATTGGGATTCCGACCAACATCCCGACGGTTCTCACCGTATTTCACTACGCTTAATCAGCGGGGGTGAAGTACGCTCAGAAGAGGTTCGGATCACCCTCGAAATCGACAATGATCCACCAGCCCCCGACCTGATGTTCCGCAGTGGGATTACAGTCTCCGAGTGGGGCATCCCGCTGTCTGAGACCTTCGTCAATTCCTTTGTCGACGTCAGCGCGGAAATCCGCAATGACGGTGACCAATCCGCCTCGAATGTCGTCGTCTATCTGCTTGAGGAAGGCACTCGTAAATACGAACTGACTATTCCCTCTATCGACTCTGGCGACATTGTCGCAGTGACCCTTTATTGGAATCCTCTCGATGTAGGTACTCGACAGGTAACAATCGCCCTTGACCCGGGTGATTCTATCGAGGAAATCGATGAGACGAATAACGACGAGAGTATCGACTTCGAGGTCGTCCAGCGTCCCGCTGGAATCGACCTCGCCTTTGCCACGGGTGCGATAACAACAATTCCTTCAATCCCGCGCCCTAGCGAATTATTCCAAATTAATGCCCGCGTCGATAACCTCGGCTCAACCACTGCTGAACAAGTCGATGCACAACTCCACCTTCACACAGAACGCGGCTGGGAATTGACCTCTTCAACGACGATTCCATCGATCTCTGGAGCCGGTTCACAAAGTGTCAGCTTCGCCCTCAGCACCGAAGAAACCGGGCCGTTTGAATTCCGCATCACACTGACCGGCCCGATTCTCTCAGACATCGATTGGTCCAACAACCAAGTCGAATGGACCGCCCTCGTCGAGAAGAGTACTGTCTCGGGCGGTCGAGGAATGAACTTCCAAACGGGAGAGACCCCTGTCGAAGTAATCGAACTCGATGGAGAAGGTATCGTCGTCGGAGCCATAGACGGCGGCCTCTCGCTATACCGTTTGAACTCCAATCACGGCATGACAGCCTGCACAAATATGCTTGAAGAAACTTGGTCAGGAGATTTCCACGCCGTAGCCACAGACGATGGTGTAGCACACGTCGTGTGGACGCGGCGCTTCCTCGACACGAGCGGTTATCTGCAACAAACCGTGTCGTATTCAACAATCGATTCTGCTTGTCAAATGACTCCAATTCAAGACTTGATGGATCCGATTCTCCTCTCGGATGGAAAGTACTGGGGAATCGACCTCGATGTCAAGGGGACCGAGTTGCTCGTCGCTGGTTACCACAGAGATTTGCTAACTGGAGGAAGTTATCAGGATTTAACCAGCATCTTCCTTCTGGAAGCTGACGCGCCAACCTCCTCGAACGATTGGCGATTGACACCCAATGTAATCGCTGACATAGACGTAGTCGCAGGGCAGACGGATCCTGTGCAGATAGAGTTCGGCGAGGACAATGGCCACATCCTTTTCCAATCGATGCGCAACGACACCTCGGGCGTCGACAGGCTTGGTCTTTGGTATGCTCACGGCGATCTTCAACACTCGTCCTGGTCCTACAAAAAGGCGGTCGGTGACGAGGCTTCGCTACCTCAGATGAGGGTTGAAACCGTTTCTGGCGAGGACCTACTGATGGTGGCTTGGAGAGAAGGTTCCGGCCTCGATACTCGCTTCATCAGCATGATTGCTGATGATTCATTCAAGGCGATTGGAAATAATTCTATTTCGATGAACGCGCGCGGTCTTTCGAAGATTATTTTCATCGAAAATGACCGAGGTGTGCAAGTATTCCACGACATGGTCGGACCGTCTGGCCCGCAAGTTCAGTATGGAATGATGAATGCAGAATCCGAATGGATGTCGATTTCTAACCGGATAAGTGCCGGTTGGCTACACTCTGTGAGTCGGGCGCCAAGTGGAGATGAGGTTGCGATTATTCACACATCGAGTCAGGGCTGGGTCATCCGCGCGATCATCGATGATTCGACAGGGAACAAAGATAGGGGCGACATCCTTGAGCAATTGCGCTTTAATCTGGGCTTGGATGAGGGTAGTTTCAACATTCTACTGGGAGGGGTTGCTGTTGCAGTTCTACTCCTTTGCACCATCGTTCTCGCCGTATTGTCTGGCCGGGCGATACGCTGGATGGGTGGCCGTCGGCGAACGCGGGCTGAAGGTTTGGTGATGCTCGAAGATGATGTCGTAGATGTCATCGATGAGGACGATATCACCGTCGAGGCTATCGATACTTCTTCTATCGTCGAGATCGTTGAGGAGGATTCCGATTCCAGTTCTTCGCGGCGGGAGCGACGGCAGCATAGGGCCGACGTAGCAGAGATGGCCGAGATGGCTCCCCCGATTCCAGGAATAATCCCTCCACCGCCGGCAGAGGGAGCGGTTGCTCAACCCCTCCCTCCGATGGGTGAGGCTCCGGTATTGCCCGGGCTTCCGCCTCTGAATAGGCAGGTGGTTTGTCCTGATTGCGATAGTCGCTTCGAGGTCGGCATGGACCTGAAGATGACTCGCTGCCCGATCTGTGCGCTGCGCATCGATCTGTGAGGTCGATGGTATGCGCAAGGTGCATCTTGCATCTGCCTCTGAGCGGCGTCTAGCTTGGTTGAGTGAGCGGCTTTCTGAGGTTGATTTGAGCGCGACCGCATTGGTTTTTGATGAACCGAAGCCGCGTTGGGGTGCGCCGGTAGAGGAGCAGGTAGAATTCACTTGTTTGGCGAAGGCTTCGGCTGCCGCTCAGGAGGGGGTTGTTTCTATGATGGCAGGGGCTGCGACCGCTGATGTGGTAATTGTCGCAGATACCATCGTGGCAGACCCAGATGATCCTCTGATGCCGTTGGGGAAGCCCGATGATGAGCAACACGCGATGGCGATGCTGTTACGACTGTCAGGGAATCGCCATCGCGTCTGGTCTTCGACTGCCCTTGTATACCCCCCGGGAGGAGCGGGCGAGCATGTATTACATGGCGGCTGGACCGCGGATTTCTGGACTGAATCTGCGATTGTCGAGTTCGATGAATTGAGTCAGGACAGGCTCTTTGAACTCGTCAGCAGCGGATCTTGGAAAGGCAAGGCTGGAGCTTACGATATGGCGGGTAATGCCGCTCCTGATACTCGTTTGATAGAAGGAGAGGAAATCACTGTTCTCGGCCTCGCGCCGGGTGCGATTGCTGCTCTCGAATCTGATTAGCGCGGCTTATTCGTTGCGAGCACTCCACCAATCGGGGTCTGATTCGGCTTTCTCGACCAGTGCTCGCAATGCATCGAGTGTGGTCTCGTGGAGATGGTGTTCAATGCCTTCGGTATCGGTATGAGCAGTATCCTCATCGACACCAAGGATGCTAAGGAATCTGACGAGCAAACTGTGTCGTTCTCGCAGGGAGATTGCGGCAGCACGTCCCTCATCGGTAAGAACCGCGCCACGATATCGTTCGTAATCGGCGAGCCCTTCCTGGTCGAGACGCTTGAGCATCTTTGTCACAGAGGGTCGCGCAACTGCCAACAATTCAGCAATGCGAGCAGGTTTGGCTCGACCCTCGACGAGTTCTAACTCGTGCAAAACCTCGAGATAATCCTCGACTCGAACCGAGTGGCGAGTCGAACGCCGCACTCCATCTGCTTCGTGCGCCGAACGCAGTGCATCGAGTCTGTCCTCACTCATTTTCAGACCTCGACAAAGGTGACGCCGCCGTGCTTGAGGACAAACTCCCGCTGTAATTCATTGAACCATTCGAGCATCGAGGCGGCGAAGCATACAGCAACTACCTCCTCATCCATCAGTAAGTCGTCTTGGATTCCTTTCAGAGTCCCTGGAGCCGCACCGCATGAGACACAGGCTCCATCGAGGTCGATGACGAGTGAGAGAGCCTTCGATCCCGAGTGCATTTCTTCGACCTCGGATTGAGCGACGATAAGTTCGCCGCCATGACCGTCGAGGGCGGCCCGAACCGGCCCAAGTCTCGCCATCAGGGCGGGTATGAGATCTGTATGCTTGCTCTCTACCAAATTGAGCAACGAGAGCGAACGAAGTCGATCCAGCTCTGCTGGATCGTGGGCCTCGGCTATACGCTTCTCAGACTCTGCAGTCATCATCGCCTCGACCTGAAGTCGATACGATTCGGCCAGATCATCGTCACTCGACACGACCATCCGGTGATGCCACAACTACTTCTGATTGACCGTGAATCAGGCTGATTTCAACGACCGTCTTTGACGGTCGCATTCATTAGGGACCGTTAGATGGCAAAAGCGAGGCGAACTCATGGTATCTGACACTCCTGTCCTCGGCATTCGCAACTTGCATGCCGGAATCGACGATACACCGATCCTTCGCGGAATTAATCTCGAAATCCCTCCAGGTGAAATCCACGCCATCATGGGAAGAAATGGTAGCGGAAAAACCACCGCTGCGAACATCATCATGGGTCACCCTGACTTCGAAGTAAGCGAAGGCAGCGTCGAACTCGACGGCAAGGACCTCTTGGAAATGGAGCCATGGGAGAGGGCTCGATCCGGCGTATTCCTCTCATTCCAATACCCTCAGGCAGTTCCTGGACTTCAGGTTGGCAACTTCCTGCGTAAGTCCGTCGCCGCGATTCGCGGAGAAGAAGCAGCGAAGGGTAGTGATTTCCGCAAACAACTCAAACAGGCGATGAAAGAACTAGACCTCGATCGTTCATTCCTCGGCCGCTATGTCAACGATGGATTCAGCGGAGGAGAGAAAAAGCGCTTTGAGATTCTCCAATTGATGCTGTTGCGACCGAAGTTAGCGATCCTCGACGAAACCGATTCGGGACTCGACATCGATGGAATCCGCACTGTCGCGAAGGGAATCAACACGGCAATTCGTGGTAGCGAATCTGGAGCGTTGATCATCACTCACTACTCCAGAATCCTCGAACATGTCCAGCCCGACAAGGTGCACGTACTGATCAAGGGACGAATCGTCAAGACCGGGGGGCCAGAACTCGCCCTCGAGCTCGAAGAGCGCGGTTATGATTGGCTCGATGAAGGCCATACTGACGAATCGGTGGACGAAGCCGAGACCGCTGCGTGAGTGATTCAAAGTGGACAATACGAAGCAGATAACAATTCAGAGGAAAACAAGGAAGTGAGAAAATAGCAGCAAAAGAAGCACGTGATGCAGTTGGCGAGTATAAGGCCGGCTGGCATGACCCTGAAAACGCCACAATTCGATTCGATTTCGGCCTCTCCGAGCAGGTCGTCCGCGATATCTCAGCTATCAAGAACGAGCCTGAGTGGATGACTGAAATCCGCGTCAAGGCCTACCATCACTTTGAGAACCGGCCGATGCCGACTTGGGGAAATATGTCGATGCTCAAAAATATCGATTTCGACAAGATCTGCTACTTTCTACGCTCGGGCGAAGGCACGGAGGATGACTGGGATGATGTTCCCGAGGCCATCCGGAACACCTTCGACAAACTCGGTATTCCCGAGGCTGAGCAGAAATGGCTCTCGGGAGTCACCGCGCAGTACGAATCCGAAGCGGTTTACCACTCGATTCGAGAAGACCTCGAACAGCAGGGAGTCATCTTCCTAGACATGGATTCAGGACTACGAGAATACCCTGAAATCGTCAAGAAATGGTTTTGTTCAGTCGTTCCTTACCAAGACAATAAATTCAGCGCATTGAATACCGCTGTTTGGTCTGGTGGCTCATTCATCTACGTCCCAAAGGGCGTCCACGTCGAAATGCCCGTTCAGGCATATTTCCGTATCAATGCGAAGAATATGGGTCAGTTTGAGCGTACTCTAATCATCGCTGACGAAGGTAGTAGTATCCACTACGTCGAAGGCTGCACAGCCCCAACCTACTCTACCGATTCACTCCACTCCGCTGTCGTCGAGCTCATTGCACTCCCCGGCTCTCACATCCGCTACAGCACGGTGCAGAATTGGAGCACGAATGTCTACAATTTGGTGACCAAGCGCGGCATCGCCCACAAGAACGCCAAAATCGAATGGGTCGATGGCAACATCGGCAGCAGGCTGACGATGAAATATCCATCTGTCATTCTCAAAGGAGAAGGCAGTCACGCCGAGGTGATTTCAGTCGCATATTCAGGAAAAGGTCAGCACCAAGATGCTGGAGCGAAGATCCATCACCTCGCAAGCAACACGACTTCGAAGATTCTCTCGAAGTCGATTTCAAAGGACGGAGGACGCGGTTCGTATCGCGGACTTGTTACAGTCTCACCGAAAGCACAAAATTGCAAACTCAATGTAGTCTGTGACGCGCTCATCCTTGACGAAAATTCGCGCTCAGACACCTATCCTACCATGGAGGTAGCCAACCCAACTGCACATTGTGAGCACGAGGCAAGTGTGTCGAAGGTGAGCGATGAGCAACTGTTCTATCTGATGAGTCGTGGGCACGCAGAAGAGGAGGCTCTGGCAATGATTGTCAACGGATTCTTTGAGCCCTTTACCCGTGAACTTCCAATGGAATACGCGGTAGAACTCAACAAATTGATGGCCCTCGAAATGGAAGGGAGCATCGGCTGAATTTCTGCCGCTGGAAATTCGACCACAGAGGCAAGAGAACATAGTGAATTAGTAGGTTAGTGAATTAAACATGGATGCTACGAGTCTGTACAAGTCTCTTGATGAGCCTAACAAGGCGGACCATTTGTGGCGTTACACACCTTGGAAGAGAGTTCACCCTAGCGGCGATTTAAGCGAAATTCCATCCACCGCTGCACCGAAACTTACTCTCTCTTGTCTAGATGAGAATGTGGCTTTGGTCGGTATCTCGATAGAAGAAGGAATTGTCGGCGCTGAGGTGCTTTCTGAATCCGATGAGGTGACTTCTTCATTCATCCGGGCCGCCGCTGGCGACTCGGTTTACACACTTCGCACAGAGAATAATTTCGTAGCCAGTGCACCAATCGTTCTCGACATCGACACAGGTGATTCTCCATGTGCTATGCACCTTGCCCTCGATATCGGCCGTCACTGCGAATTCGAATTGATTACACAGATTAGTGGCGCTGCGCCTTGGACAGGAATCTTGCGCAGCGGTCGAATCGGTGATGGATCTATTCTGAACGATGTGGTCATCGGCCACACCGATTCCGGGACTCTTCTACGCGTCGACAGTATTGCGATTGGACGCGACGCGCAGGTCAAGGCTGGAACGGTCAGCTCGGGAAGCGAGCGTACCAAGGCTGACCTTCGCTACAAAATGGGTGAGACTGGCGGCCATCTGAATGTCCTCGGCTCGATCCTATCGGCAAGCGATATGCACCTCGACCATCACGTCGAGATTCATCACCACGCTCCCGAGACATTCAGTCGCCTCGATTGGCACTCGGCTTGCGGCGGCAACTCACGCACGATCGGAACCGGAATGCTCCGAGTCGCCAAGGGCGCGAGAGGTGCTGACGCAGGCCAACTCTTCCACAACCTGCTATTATCCGAGAAGGCCGAAGCAGACTCGATTCCTGAACTCGAAGTCAGTGAGCATGATGTCGTTGGCTGCGGCCACGGTACTGCCAACGGACCGGTCGATGAGGATCAGATGTTCTACTTGGAGGCGCGAGGCTACGATACCTCGGAGGCTCGCGACGCACTCATCGCTGCATTCCTCAATTCAACTCTCATCAAAATGGGCAGTGATACTCTGCACCATTGGTTAACCGAGCATCTGCAAGAAGAGTTGAGCGACCTCAAATCCTGAGTAAGCCATTTGGACTGCACGAGGGCGAAGCGCTTCGTGGACCACGATCACTGCGCCGCGATTCTATGCGAATGTGGATTCCGCGGCGCAGCCATCCCGATGCGTCAACACATGGAATGCCCGCGCTGCCGAAGAGTCGTAGAGGCCTGTTGCGAGGGCGTTCCTGATTACTCTTGAGAGACTACTGAATGGCATGACCTGTTTAGCCAGAACGGTCGCGATAACTCGAGAGCAAAGCCGTCATCAGAACACCTGCAGCAATTCCGAAAGCAAGTCCCTGATCAGCCATCGTCGGGCCGGCTAAATCTCTGAAAGCAAGGCCCATCACCGTACACATTGGCACAACGAATATCGCAAAGCGCCGAGCTCGCTGAGCCTTAGACGGAGCGATTCCCATCGGTCGCAGCGTGATTGAACCGGCCTTCACCAAGACCTGCCAATCGACATCCTCCGCCCCAATCCGCAAACGCTGAAGAACCGCAGGACGAATACCTGGATTGGCTGATTTTTCGTGCAAAATCTCTCCTCGCCCAGTTACCAATCTTACACGCTGCAAACTCTCACGAATCCTTAGTAATCTCTCAGTAGCCCCAGCCGCCGAAGCAGCATCCAATCCATGCATGTCGAAGGTCAGGATTCCTCGCTCACGGCGCACCCGCTCTTCGACATCCCAAGCTCCATCAGTCGCATCGGTAAGATAGGACATCTCAGCGCGCAAAGCATCGACTTCCGCAGCACGCACCGCAGCGCGTACATCGCCTTTCTCAGCACGATCGCGCACGCGGGCGAGAGTGAACATCAGAAGCACCGCACCGACCGCAGCACCCAAAATCGCCCCAGTGCGGAGAGCCGGAGAAATCGCATCCTCATCCATCCCGCCGGCAAAGAAAGCCATCATAGAACCCATCACGAAGACCATGACAGCGATGACCGCCGAGATAGCGAAGGCATCACGCACACCTACCTCGACCATGAGCAGCGGATAGGTTGATGCCGATAGAACCCATCGACCAAGATATGACCGAGTCTGAGATACAACTTCTGAAGAACGGTCGACCGGACCGAGTCAGGGAATCTAAGGTCGGCCGTAACCTCGCAGCAATAGCAGGAGTCTACCTCATTCTAGTGTTCCTAGTTCCGTTGGCGATGCCCGCCGACAGCATTCCGGATCTATCGGCTCGTGCCAATCGAATGGATTACGCGACCTACGATGGCATCTGGTCATGGGGCAATGACAACCACGGAGAGGATGAAGAAATTGGCCATAACCAATTCGAACATGGAGGCTTATTTGCTTGGACGACACTCAACCCAATAGCAGCGACTGTTTACGCCATCGGTGACCTCAATTGTCATCAGAAACACGAGCGTTCCTGGGAAATCAACGGTAACCAACTCGCCGTCTGCACACGCGATATTGGCATCTTATTCGGATTCGTCGCTTGCTGTCTATTGTGGCAGAGACGCGGACTGAATCGTTGGACTATACGCGATACATTCCTATCGATTTTCAACGATGATTCGATCGAACAATTATACTTCAACGACCGTCGCATGCTCGTTATGCTTGGCATATTGACTATCGGACTCGCACCTATGGCAATTGATGGTTTCACGCAATTGTTGACATCGTATGAGTCGACGAACCCTATGCGAATCCTCACTGGAGCCCCAGCCGGGTTCGTAGGGGCCTGGATTTTCTCAGCGATGTTCTCAGCTCGGCCGCATGAGTTTGATGATTCAGATTCGGTGCGTCTGCCCGCGGATGCTAAACTCAGAATGATAGAAGAGGAAGAGGAGTGAATATTCGAGTCAGCGAGTTCGGAATCACTGACCCTGCCACCAAGACACCAAACCGCTGGCGCCGGCTGGTAGAGCTGAGTCAGATTTACCGTTACCGAGAATCGCCAGCCGCTCAATCGTATCTCGAACCGCGCGAGGATGTTCACCAGAACGAACAATCTGTCCAAGAGCGAAGCGAGGGTGTGTGTCAGGGTTTGCAGCCAGCCAGCGAGCCAAAGCGCGGCGCAGCGGCCATAGAACCAGAATCACCGTGCCAAAAGCATGCGATTCGGCACGTAATTGGTTACGAGAAGCGTCGCTCCCGAGCAAAGATTTGTGCTGATTGACCCACTTTGAGCGGTCTGCCATGAAACGCAGAACTTTGTGAGAGTGTGAATCGGAAACAGCCCGAACAGGTCCCTGAGCATTACGCAACTCGTTGACATCCGCCGAGGGTAGTAAAGCAAGAGTTCCACAAATCGAACTAACCGAGCGTGCCAGCACCGATTTCGGAACATCGACACGCTCGCCCTCAGGAACCTTAACAAGCGCCGCAGAATGATCAGTTTGAGCCTCACGGAGTACCCTCCAAGGAGCCTTGCCATCCAACCAATCGGACCTAGTACGAGCCGGTGCAACTCCCAGCCCATCGAGTACCGTTTGACCCTTTGTTGATTTGATCAAACGCTTCAGCATAAACCGCTCAACAGACTCAGTATCGACATTCAAGGGTTCAGGCCGGGAATGCACAAACTTGCGTATATGTAAAGTCAATTTCCGCCTGAACTCCCGCTCAGTAGTCTCATTCGAGACTGGGCCAATGATTGCGCCCATATCAAACGGAATCGGCATCTCAACCTCTCCGGAAAGCAAAGAAGCATAACCCGCACGAATCTCCTTCTGCAACTCAGTCGTCTCGAAATACTCAGCTTTGTCGGACATCATTCGCAGCGTCCCGGACTGGATTCTTTTCATCGCAACGTTGGGGTCGCAATCCACCCAGATACACAAATCAGGAACAAGCGCAGCCGAATTGACCTGAGCCACGCGCTCGACCCCAAGACCACCGACCATCCCCTGATAGACAAGCGAAGAATGCACATTCCGCTCACTCACGACGATCCGTCCCTCTTCCAATCGAGGAAGAATCCAGCCGTGAGAATGGTCGACTCGGTCAGCGGCGAACAACCCGGCCTCCTGTTCAGGAGTGTGCGTCTGTTGCCGCACCGAGTCGATAGCGAGCCGCCCAAGAGGATGATCCCGTCGCGGCTCACCAGTAACCTCTACCGAGGTAAAGCAAAACTCTCGTTCCAGCACTTCGGCGACGACCTTGGTGGCCAAGCCTTTGCCGGAGCCGTCCCCGCCTTCGATGGTGATGAGGTACACGTCAAGCCTCCACGAAGCCAAATTGGCCACGGGTCAGATACGCCAGCCCCATCCCCATCAGAATGAACAGCGGACCTATGAACATCAATCCCTGACTCCAAAGTCCGAGATATGCCAAAAACTGTGTACGGAAGTGTTTTTTCCCATTATATGCCTCGATTCCTCCGAGGATTCCAGCGAGTCCTGCGGCGAGTGTTAGAGCACCAATTATCGATGAGATGAGAACTGATTCGGCTAGATGACTATCGCCGCGCATATCGATTTCGTGCACACCCTCGCCCTCGCTCAAGGTCACCGTAATCTGAGCATGGTCTCCCGGGATTAGTAAAACCCGTTCTGTGATATTGTTCGGGTGGTCGACGACGAGAGTTGCTGAACGCCGAGGTACGTCGTCGATCGAGAATCGGCCGCCAGAGTCGGTTACGTCACGGTCGATCTCGAGAAATTCCTCATCGTAAAGAATCACCGTTACGCCTTCGATTGCTTCGCCGCCAGTGGTATTGTCGACGAGGGCTAAATAGACCCCTCCGTGGACATCGGCCAGCCCCCCTGAATCATCGAGCTGGCCGGTCAGCACATCGCCGACATCAGCTGTGATATGCAGGCTGCCGGTGACGACGCCGAGGATGCTTCCGAGGATTATGAGGATCGCTCCTGCCACACGAGTGGCCGGATCGACGGATAAATCCTGAAGCCACCACTCAAGGCGAGTTCGCTTGGATTCTTCATCATCATACACGCTGTCCGCCCTCCTGCTTGTCCTCGCTGGTGAGTGGCGGCTTCTCAGTTTGACGCTTCCACATGTACCATGGTGGAAGGACGATTAGTAGGAAAAAGAAAGCGTAAACTGAAACGAATTCAAGGTCTTGTGCGAATCCGTCAGTTGCCCTCCAATAAGATACTCCGCATTGTAATACTAAGGCCTCGCATTGAATGGAAGGTTCTTCTTCACAGGAAGAGGGATCAAAATCACCCCATGGAATATTCACCTGATAGTAATTCGACCAATTCTTGCCAGTGACCCACCAGCCACCGCTTTCGTGATCACGAGCGATGCCGTTCAATACCCCTGAATCCTCGGTCTCAAATTGCTCGCGGATGGCTGAGAAATCCACTTTCTGACAGACTATTCCAGTTTCAGTATTAATTCTGTATACATTGTCTTCATACCATCTATTGGCTAAAAATGGGTAATCACTTCGGCATTCCAATTCATTCCATTTGTCCGTCACAAGGCCATCGACTCGAACCTCGACTCCTTCATCCTCAAAGGAAGATAGGTCCTGTGAAAATCGCTTGATCGTTGATCCGCCATCGGAGATCCACAAATTGCCCTGCCCGTCACTGCACAACCCCCAGCCTTCTCCCATGTAGGTGAATTCACCCCTCGGTTCAAGGGTCTCGAGGTCGTAGATGAAAGCGGTATTTTCTCGCCAGGTGAGTTGTACGACAGAATCATTCCAGATGGTCAGACCCTCGCCGAAATACTCGTCGGGCAGGTCGCGCTGGAGCTCAACCTCGCCCGTTGTCATGTTGACGATTCTCACACTGGATTCGCCGTACAGTCCGGTGCTTTCGTAGAATTTACCATTGTGGATTTCAAGGCCTTGAGTGAATGCCGTTGGGTCGTGTGGGACGATGCTGACTACCTCCGGAACGATCACTTTCACTCCCGGTACAGGCTCATTGGATTCGAGAGGATCAGATGGCAACGGTTCGGGGTCGTCAGCCATAGCAGGGACAATCAGTGTCCCTGTGAGCATCAGAGCCGCAAGAGCGAGGGCGATTCTACACGATCCCATGTTGACACCTATCTCTCGTTGATGATTGCTGAGCAGGATGGTTGTGCTGCTGCGAGTGCTGTTGGGCGTCACGGGAGCGGGCTTTGATACTCGGCCCTTTGGGCCGGATGCGTCCGAACGATGCTCCATCGATGTTATAGCGGGTTGAAGTGGGGCTTGAACCTGTCTTATTGCTGGAGTGAGTGCAAGTGAGGACTTCAAGTGGTTCAGGTCGTTCAACAACTACGTTGTTGTTAGTTTGGCTCATGCTTGCCTCTGTTATGGTGCCGATGGTTAGTGCCAGCGACGAGGCTGGAGATGAGGAAAGCGCAATCATCGCTGGAGACCTCTCTGATTTTGATCCAGCCACTGATGGTCATGCCTACATCTACAATGATGAAGATAGACCAGTCTATTCAGCATTCGGATATCTGAAGAAGCAGTGGATTGAGGAAGGATTTCCGAATCTAGTTCTGCCATTTTCCCCCTCCTATCAGAACACGAGATCGACCGCGAGGTCCTGTGAGAATGCTTGGGCTGTCGATGACACTGACACTTTCACCACCTCAAGTGGTTTGGTCTCTGCTACGGTCGAGAAGATTTCAACTAATTCCGCTATCTTCGTAGAAGATGGAGTTGTGATTTCTTCGACAGCACTCAATGACATCGCTTCTACTTGGGAGTCGACAATCTACCCGACTGACACCACCTACTTTGGCGATCCGCCGGACGTCGACAATAATTGCCAAATCGAGATAATACTCTTCCAAATCGATGGCGGTGGTGGCATTGGAGGATACTTCGACCCTAACATTGCAAGTTCTCGGGAGATTCTCTTCGTTGATTCTGGCGACATGAGCTGGCGCAATACCATCCTCGCTCACGAATTCGAGCACCTGCTCCACAACGCTCGTGACCCTTACGAGTATCTCTGGGTCGACGAGGGAGCGGCCGACATGGCCGCATACCTCTGCTTCGGTGTTACCGATACGCTGTCGCAGCACGCCAACGAGTGGTCTCAGAATTCCAACATAAGCGTGCGCTGGTGGAATCAGAGAATCGCCGATTACGGTGGCGGATTCATGTTCCTGATGTATCTCGCTGACAAACTCGGCGGCGGTGCAGCAATTTCCAGTCTCGTCGCCGACACCGCGACTGGTGGAGTCGGAATCGAAAACCTCGCTCGCAACCCTCAGACCGGTTCTACCGCAATCGGCGAGACGATGTCTGATATCTTCGCCAATTTCACTGCAGCGGTCGCACTCGACAGTGCCCAAGGTGCCTTCGGATTCTCCAATATCGCAATGACTGCTGGTTGCGTTACCGGCTTCATTTGCAGAACGCAGATGAGTGGTTATCGTGACGAATGGCAGAACACTTGGACGAGCCCTGCGCAAGAACTCGAGGGTTGGGGAATGCGTGCCTACAAGTTCGCAGGTGGCACTGGCGCCCCCCTCAATCTCATGGTTCAACCGACTCAGTTTGGAGTCGCTGGAACCGTGCTGGCAAAGGATTCCTCAACCGGTACGTGGTCCATGAGTCGCTTGCGAATCGACTCGGCCACAGGCGCAGGTACTGGCCTCGTTCACGGATTCGGCAACACTACCGACGAAGTCTGGGTCATCGCCTGGTACGAATCACAAGTCACCGATTGCGATTACAACTTCGCAAGTTGTGGAATCACCACCGGCTCATATCCTGCGACCGATATTGTCGTGCAAGCAGGAATCATCACCGATCCCGCTGAAGTTGACATCATGGGAATCACTCCATTCGATCGTGACAGCGATAATCTCGATGACAGCGTGGAGATCGAGCTTGAAGTGACCTCGAACGCGTTCTTTGAAATCATTGAGGTCACCTTTGAAGCATTCCTCAATAATACCCTACGAGACTCTATCACTTTCGCAGTAACCGCAGGAAACAGTATTCCAACTGAAGAATCAATCTGGTTCACACCACCGGAAACTGGCGACTGGACCTTCGGTGTCGATATTCGCGACATTACCGGAGCGGTCATCGACACCGCCTTCGCTCTACCCATTGAATTGGGCAATATGGAACCTGTAGCCACCGGCTCTACTTCGACTGCTATCACTCAGACTTGGCTTCCGGTGAGTATGTTCGGCGGTGGCTTTGACGTTTGGGGATTCGGCCAACTGAATCAAAGTTACAGTCACAACGAGACCCCAGTCGCTTACAATTGGGATCTTGGCGACAACTCGAGTTCGGGGCTGAAAAATCCAGTTCACATCTACACCGAAGCTGGGAATTACACAATTACCCTCACCGTGGAAGACATTGGTGGATTCTACTCTGAAACCCAATCTTGGACCCTCACGGTTGCAGACACGACCGAACCGATTCCCGAAATCCGAGTCGATGGAGTGACCATTACTGACGAGGTCGTGCTGCTCACAAACCAGCGAGTTCTTTTCTCCGCTCGCAGCACGGTCGACAATGTACCACACGAGCAGATGGAGTTCACTTGGAATTGGGGTGATGGGAGCGACGAAGGCGGACAAGGTATGGTCGAAGGCAGTCACTCCTACGTCGACGGCAGCGCCGATGGAATCGTCTACACTCTGACTCTGACCGTCAATGATGGCACCTTCGTAGTCGAGCATCAAGTCTACGTACGAGTGCTGAACAGAGTCCCTCGCCAAATCTTCGCTGAAGAACTCCAGACTTACACCTTAACTCCTCTCGAGATGCCCGATGTATTCACCGACGATGATGGACACATAGTCGAATACCTCTGGACATTCGATACCGGAGTCAATCTATCAGGACGCGGTATGACTCTGACCTCCGACTTCTCCGCCAGCAGTTCAGTCAGTCGTAATCCCACTGTAGGATGGATGACCCCTGGCCTCAAGTCAATCACGCTCGAAGTGACTGATGATGACGGTAATATGTCGATTATGACCCTAATGGTTCGCGTTCTCAATCAACGCCCAGTAGCCGTCTTCGACAGACCATCTGATGGTTCCGTCGATACGGAATATTTCTTTGAGAGCATGTCCTTTGACCCCGACGGCGACACATCACTTCTCCAAACCCGCTGGAACATCACCGGAGCGGATTCTGAGATTGAGAATGTCTCGGGCATCCATTACTCATTCACCGAACCCGGACTCTACACCATCTCGTTGACCGTCATAGATGATCGCGGGGCCGAATCGGCGACCAAGTCGTATCAGATTAGAATCGCCAATCCATTACCCGTTCCAATGGTGGAATTCATGCAGCCAAGTGCGAACGGAAGCGCTCTTCACACGATTCCAAACGATGGTGACGAGGTCACTTGGTGGGTGCCGTTCGTAGAAGACGGCGGCGCTTTCATCGCTCCAAACTGCCCCCTCAAACTCGACGGATCTGCAAGTTACGACGCCGACCCACGCTTCGTAGGTCGCCACTCAACCGACCCTGAAAACTCCGAATGGAACGGAATTACACGCTGGATTTGGGACTTCGGCGACGCCACACCTCAGGTCGAAGGCCCGATGGTGTGGCACTCATGGGAGCGAGCGGGAACCTACGTCGTGACTCTAACTGTGGTCGACGGATTCGAGGGTGGGGACACGAATACTACCTCGATAACAGTCCACATCTCCCGCCCACCCGAGATTGAGCCAATCGACCCCATCGACTCCGATTATGTCACACAAGGTGACCTAGTTCTACTGAATCACAGCGCCTACGACATCGATCTAATCGAAGGATTGGAAGCTTGGCTCGACTTCGATGCCTCAGATGATAGCGATGGAGATGGTATCACCACCAACGACCGAGACATCAGTTTGACCTCAGACCTCACGGTCTATTGGGATCTCAACGCAATGGTCGATTCAGACCAAGATGGAGACCCTCGGAATGACTTCCTCTGGGGCAATATGACGTGGTATCAGACCGGAGAGATTCGCATCGTTTTGCAAGTGTGTGACGGAGTTGGAGTCTGCGTAAGTGAGGATTACATCGTCACGGTCCTCTCCGCTGAAGAAGATCGCACGCAGAAATCCTGGGATGAACTGACATGGAAGGATTTCATCCCGAATAAAGAGAGTGCAGGCCTACTTTCGCTAGTTGCTCTTGTCCTAGTTCTGGGTTGGCTCGTGATGCGACAGAAGGACGAGGATGAAATCGATGCCGAGGAAATGCTTGAGACATATGATGTTCAGGAAGTCGAAGCAGAAGGCGGTCTTCCAGGCATGGATCAGCACACTCCACCACCACAACCGAAGTATCTGACGGTGGACGAGCGAAGGAACAAGGAGTCCGGATACGTCCGCCCAATCAGAACTCGGAGGCGCTGAGGGTGCACAAAACCGCAAAACGACTCGCAGCTGGTGCATTCAGCGTCGGGCTTCTCGCACCAATACTTGCAATTCTTCTCGCAACCGCAACCCCAGTCGTGGCCGCTTCCAACGATTGCACGGTTGCACCGGGAATTGGTCTTAATTCCAATCACGGCGAAGTAATAGGTGTCGATGAGGGTGATTGGTGGGATTGGGGATGGGATGGTTCATCCAATGATGATGACCTTCTATCTCTTCAATCTGATCTTTACGTTGAAATCGAATTACGAGAAAATCATGCACAAGGTCTTCGAATGGAGTTAGTTCCAGGTTATTCATACACTTTTTGTATTGAATTTCACGCAGACCCGAACAACCCTCCGACCGATGAAACAACCGGTGATGTATACCTCCTAAGCAGTGCAAATTGGGATGCATATCAAAGAAATTACGAGGAAGTAACTCAAGGCTGGGGCATGACGGCAGAGGATATCGAATGGATTCCTGTAGAATGGCGAGACATGGCTATCTTCATCCCATTCCGAGACTCTCATGCATACGAAGGGAAGCGCAGCACTACCTTCTCAACAGCGCTTGATAATGACAATCGAGGGTTCATATCTTGGTTCGGTGATGGAGGGGATGCAGAGTATTTCCTTGTAGTCGATAATTGGAATAATACCCGTCAAAACGATGCACTGTCCGTCGACGGGGATATGATTGTCCAAATTTGGGTGGATGTTGAGGATAGACTGACCCTTCCGAAATTCACCGCTTACCTCATCGTTGGCCTGTTACCAATGAGTTGCGTCATCGTTCCAATAATTCTCCATACACGATACCACGCGGCAGGGTTGGAAGAAAACAGCGAGCAGCCAGAGATGGTTCCGTTGCTCGAACAATGAGGAACTCAGCCTCAATCGTACTGCAGCATTTCCCAAGCGATTAGCAAGTCTGAGGCATTAATTCGGCCTTGCGAAGAGAGATGAGAACCCGACTCCATGGTAGAATAGACGAGGTCTTGATGCAGAAGTGGGCCATGTATCCGGGTCCAGTCTCCACCAGCACCCATTCCCATGATTGAGGTCTTGAGTTGTGAATCCTTCAGATTCCAAGCCGCTTCGAAGAGTTTCAAACCAGAGTTACGGCCAGATGTCTTGTAACAGACCTTGATGATCTCACCACTGGCTTCCATTCCCTCGATATCTGAGATTATCTCAGACGCGGTTGGGGGTTCATTGGCTGAGTGGGTCGAAGCGATTACTTGCGTCTTACCTTCGGCTAGCGACATCAATTCCTTACGAGTAGCCGCCTTGATGTCGATTTCGAGATCAACCCAACTTACTCCACTATCAATCGCTGCACGAAGTACTCCAATTCTCTGTTCCTCAGTTCCAGAGAAGTAGCCGCCTTGGCGCTCCGGGCGACAAGTGAGGACGACTGGAAGATCGATTCCACCCTTGAAAGCGTCCAGAGCAGATGAGAGATCGACTGAATCGAATGGTTGAGGAATGAACTCAGGAGGAATGTAGACTGGCCTTCTGCGTCGCCCATCCTTTGGAGGATCTTCAACCTTAACTGGTTCAGGAGGCTTCTCGACAACCCATAGTTTGTCGAGTCGAACCTCGCAAAGATCCGCTCCGACTGCAGTCGCGCGAGCTGCATCGGCGAGCATCTCCTCTGCCGAGCACCCGGAGAGCGTCACACAGATGGTGGGTCTCCTCATCGGGTCGCGCGACCGACGAGTTCTGTTTAACCGTATTGTGAGTCAAAACCCCTCCTACGGAGGGGTAGGAAATGCTGTTTACTTTCTCTTTTAGCGCCCCAGACGCCCCCATTCAGAAGTATTGATTAACCCCCCAAGGGCACACTTTAACGAAGTCAACTGAGGGTTCCCTAGGGAACCCTCAGAAAAACGGAGTTGGAATGTATGTCAGATGAGTATGGAGAAGACAGCATCCAAGTCTTGGAAGGGCTGGAAGCAGTTCGAAAGCGCCCTGGAATGTACTTAGGAGACCCACATGATGGTTCGGCCCTCCACCATTGCATTTGGGAAGTTGTTGACAATGCGGTTGACGAGCACCTCGCTGGCTACAATCCGACGGTCGAAGTCGACCTGAATGCAGATGGCTCGGTCAGCGTGACCGATCATGGCCGAGGAATTCCAGTTGGAATTCACGCTGAGGAAGGAGTGAGTGCGGCTCAAGTCATCATGACTAAGCTTCACGCCGGCGGTAAATTCGACAATGAGGCCTACAAGGTCGCCGGTGGACTACATGGCGTCGGCGTGAGTGCCGTCAACGCCGTTTCGGAGTGGCTTCACCTCGAGATTCACCGAGAAGGCAAGGTTTGGGAGCAAAGATACGAACAAGGCGACCCAAAAGCCAAGCTGAAGTCGACAGGAAAGTCGGATACAACAAGCACTAAGGTTTCTTTCAAGCCAGACCTTACTATCTTCAGCGACGTGGTAGAATTCGACTTCCAACAAATCAACACCCGACTACAACGCACCGCCTTCCTCAACGCTGGATTACAGATTATTCTACGCGATTTTCGTGGCGATGACCCGATAGAAATCGATCATACCTACGATGGAGGCCTTAGCGATTACGTCGCTCTGATGAACGCTAAGAAGAATAAAATCCACGATGATGTGATCCACGTAATCGGTTCTAAGGTTGGAGACAAAGGAGAAATTTATGTCGAAATAGGCTTGCAGTGGACCGATTCCTACTCGGAGAGCATTGATTGTTTTACCAACATTATCCACAATGTCGACGGCGGAACTCACCTCTCCGGACTACGAAGTTCTCTGACTCGAACTGTGAATTCCTACGCTCAGTCACGTAATCTTCTGAAGAATATCAGCAGCCTCTCAGGCGACGATGTTCGCGAAGGCCTTTCGGCTGTTGTCTCGATTAAGCACCCCGAGCCCTCATTCAATGCTCAAACTAAGGCGAAACTCGTAACCAGTGAAGTCGCTGGAATAGTCGAACAAATCGTCAATGACAAGCTCGGGGAATACTTCGAAGAGAACCCCTCAGTCGCCCGTTCCATTGTCGACAAGGCGGCGATGGCAAGCAAGGCGCGAGAAGCAGCCCGTAAGGCTCGCGACCTAACCCGCCGAAAGGGAGTTCTCGAAGGCGGCGGCCTGCCAGGTCAACTCGCCGATTGCCAGTCGCGAGATCCAAACGAATGCGAGCTTTACATTGTCGAGGGCGAGTCTGCTGGCGGATCAGCCAAAACTGCTCGAGACCGCCGCACGCAAGCAGTCCTGCCGCTAAGAGGTAAGATTCTCAACGTCGAGCGGCAGCGCCGCAACATAGTCAAGGTGTTCACCAATGAACAGATCCAGCGAATGATCAGGGCACTGGGAGCCGGCGTCGGCAACGAGGAGGATGACGAAGGCGCATTCGACCCTGAGAAACTAAGGTATGGGAAAATCATCATCATGTGTGATGCAGATATCGATGGTGCGCATATTAGAACACTAATTTTGACATTTATGTGGAGATTTATGCGCCGAGCCATAGATAATGGCAATGTCTACATTGCAATGCCTCCGTTATTTTCAGTGGGCAGAGGGAACCACGTTGAATGGGTGCATAGCGAAGAAGAGCTTGACGCTACAATCAAGCGATTCAAGAAAGAAGCCCCGTCAGCAAAAATCTCTATTCAAAGATACAAAGGTCTCGGTGAAATGAACCCCGAACAACTATGGGAGACTACCATGGATCCAGAAGTTCGGCGGATGATGCGTGTTGATATCAAGGATGTAGAGGCCGCGGACAAATTGTTCACGGTTCTAATGGGTGAAGATGTTCCTGAAAGGCGAGAATTCATCGAAACACATGCGTCAGAGGTGACGTCACTTGACATCTGAGGTGATTATGTGGCAGAGGAATTAGAACGAAGATATGTCTCTGATGAGATGAAAGAGAGTTACATCAATTACGCCATGAGTGTCATCATCGGAAGAGCTCTTCCTGATGTCCGAGACGGCCTGAAACCCGTCCATAGAAGGATTCTATGGGGTATGCATCAAGCAGGACATACGCACGAGAAAAGTTACAGCAAATCTGCTCGTTCTGTTGGAGAAGTTATGGGTAAATATCACCCTCACGGAGACCAGGCCCTATACCAGACAATGGTAAGAATGGCACAGGACTTCTCTCTGCGTTACCCACTTATCGATGGACAAGGTAACTTTGGTTCCATAGATGGAGACCCCCCTGCGGCTATGCGATATACTGAGAGTCGTTTAGATCGATTGTCATCACATATGCTCGATGATATCAATAAGAACACTATTGACATGGCGGCTAATTTTGACGATAGTGAGACTGAACCTACTGTATTGCCATCTCGTCTTCCAAATCTGCTACTGAATGGCAGCGACGGTATCGCTGTCGGAATGGCTACCAAGATTCCTCCTCACAACCTAAACGAGGTCGCAGCAGCGGTTCGATTTCACACCGAGAAAGTGATCGAAGAAGACCGAAAAAGATCTCTCGATAAGGCCCCGAAGATTGACGCTCTGGAGTACATGGAATACCTAAAGGGGCCTGATTTCCCCACCGGTGCGACGCTTTACGGCATCGATGGAATACTCGACATGTACCGCACCGGTCAAGGTCGATTTCACATTCGTTCAGATGCAGAAGTTCGCGACGATTCATCGGGCAAGCGAATCATCATCACCTCGATTCCCTATCAAGTTCGCAAAGCCGGCATGCTCCGAGGAATCGCCGATCTCGTCACGAAGGAAACAATCAAAGGAATTCGCGACATTAGAGACGAGTCCAGCAAGGAAGGTATTCGAGTCGTCATCGAGGTGAAGAATAACGCTGACCCGCACGCAATTCTCAACCAATTATACCAGTCGAGCAGGCTGCAGGAATCATACTCAGCCAACATGATGGGGATTCTGAACGGCAAGCCGGTTCAGCTTGACCTGTCGACGATTCTACACACCTACATGCGCCACAGAGAATCAGTCATCGAGCGCAGAACCCAGTTCGAGCTCGACAAGGCTGAGGCTCGCGCGCACATTCTCGAGGGCTTGATGCGCGCGCAAAAACGCATGGCTGAGATCATCGAAGTCGGTCGCAATTCGGACTCTCGAGACCAATTCGAAGGATACCTTCGCGGAGATGAGAAGTATCCGAAAATCAAGCGCTTCGACTTCTCCCAAAAGCAAGCCAAGGCTATTGCCGAACGCCGCCTTTACCAACTCACAAAGTTGAATGTTAAGGAAGTCGAAGATGAACTGAATAAACTCAAGGACGCCATTAAAGAGTTCACAGCCATTCTCGATAGCCGAAAGCGCCGCCTGGAAATTCTCCTCGAAGAGCTTGAGAATGTAGTCGAGAAACATGGTGATGAGCGGCGGACTCACATCGACCCTACGCCTCTCTCAATGGATCGCGAGGACCTCGTCGCTGAGCGCGCGCTGGTCATCTCATTGACCCAAGATGGTTACATTCGCCACCTTCCTGTCGAAGCGTTCCGCCTACAGAACCGTGGTGGAAAGGGGCTCAAGGGGGTTGCTACGAAGGACGAGGATGCGCCAGCGGCAATCGTCACCTGCTTCTCCAAAGACAGGTTGCTGATCTTTACAGACCAAGGCCGAGTCTACGGGCTGCGGGCTTGGGAGACTCCTCTCGCTAGCAGATATGGACGCGGAACTCACATGCGTAACCTGCTAAAGGGAATCCGTGAAGATGAGAAGGTCATCTCGATCCTACCAATGGCTCGCGAACTCATAGAGAAGCCCGAAGGTAACTACCTCATTTTCGCAACCAGCCAAGGGCGAATCAAGCGTAGCAAACTTGCCGATTACGTCAGAATCAATAAGAACGGCAAGTATGCCCTCAAGTTCGCTACAGAATCCGACACTCTTGTGCAAGTCAGGTCGGCAACAGATGCCGACCACGTGGTTCTGGTCTCGTCGGGAGGCTACGCTTGCCGCTTCCTCCCAGCCGAAGTTAAGTCGCGCACTGACCCGAACACCGGTGAGGTCCAGACAACTCATACTGTGCGCGTGCAAGGAAGAGTCAGTCAGGGAGTAACTGGAATGAAACTCGCCGCCGGAGACAATGTCATCGGAATGATTGTGACTGACGATGCCGATACCAGCGTCCTAACCATCTCGAAGTATGGAATGGCTAAGCGAAGTCGCCTCGGCTCGGGTCAAATGATTCCGCTTCTCGATGGAAATGGCTCGCAGTTGCTCGATGATGAAGGAGAGATAGTTATGGTTCGCGATGGATATCGAAAGACCAATCGCGGCACCAAGGGTGTGCGAACAATGTCACTTTCAGATGAGGATATCATCGTAGGAGTTCGCCAAATCCCCGACCTCTCCGACCAACTCTTCATGCTCACTGGAAGTGGAATGATGATTCGAATGCCGGCGACCCAGACCAAGGAGACTCTCGGGAAGGTCACCAAAGGAACTCGCATCATGGAGCTGCGTGACTCAAAAAAGAAATCCCATGTCGACGAGATCATCTTCGTCGCCAGACTTCCAGCCGACCTCATCGATAGCGAAGATGACAGCGTCGACGATACCGAAGCGACGAGTGAGGAAGAGTGAGCCCAACCGCTCGCCTTAAGCCGAAAACTCAGGTCGCCCGAACACTGCGGCAGTCGCATAGCCTGGCCATTGCGCTGGATTGCTAATCCAGTGGTGTTTCACCTCGGGAGTTCAAATCTCCCCTGCCGCGCCACCTCTCACAAAGCCTAGACGAGTCCGCCAGAGAGTAGCACACCACCCAAGAGCAGCATTCATGCTTGATGTGACCTCCCAGCAAGCGTGGGTGCGATGGCTACACTGACCACGGTTCTGGCCGTGCTTACCGTTCTGGGATTCCTATTCCTCGTCGCAGTGTGGATCAGAGTTCACAGACTCCGACCATCTAACGACCGCTCTTGGGTCAATGATAACGAGCGCAACGCAACCATTGAATTTGACGGAGATATTGCGAAAATCACTAATTTACGCGACTTTAACTGGCGTACATCGAAAGATTTTGACGAGCGATGGGTCAACGAAGATTACGACCTCAAAGAGGTCGAGGCCATCTGGCTAACTCTCGAATACTTCGACCAAAAACGCCGTCAGATGGCTCACACCATCCTTTCATTCGAGTTCAAAGATGGGCGAAGATTAGCCTGTTCTATCGAAGTACGAAGAGAGAAGGGGGAGCGTTACCATCCAGTCCGGGGACTGTTTCGCGAGTACGAACTAATCTACGTCTGGGCAAAGGAAAGCGACGTCATCGGAGTCCGGACACGATGCCGAAAAAACTCAGTCACACACCTCTTCAAAGCGGTAGTTTTGGGTGCGGGGAACGAGCGGCGAATGCTTGAATCATACCTGAGGCGTACCAATGACCTAGTCGCTTCACCCGAGTGGTACAACACTTTGACCAACACCTGCACTACCAACATCGTCCGCCATGTCAACGAGGTCTACCCCGGTCGCGTGCCTCGCGCGATATCGATATTGATGCCAGGATTGAGTCCGAAGTTGCTTGAGCGTGCCAATCTGATCAAAATGTCTGGCACGCTCGACGAAACTCTTGCTGCAAGTGTCATCGATGCAAAGGCTAAGGCTTGGGATGGCGAGTCTGATTTTGGCGATGCAATTCGGGCCTGAGTGAGCTCGGTTCGGCTCCTTTGCGCGTCGTTGGGTTGAATTGGCTGGCCTCGATGAGGAGTCGTGCTTAACATCCCAGAGTTGGCTCTGACCGGCTCTCACGATTGGGCTCTACCGCCCTCGAAGAGTCATATGATTCGTTGGTTGGCTCTTACTGCGCAGGGGCGCAGTGAATGCCTTTTGCGCTTCGAAGGTGAGGCGGGTGCTGATGTTGAATCAATGGCTCGTTGCCTCGATGCGATGGGCGTGCGAGTCCATCGGGGTGCCGATGGATGGTTGGTTGAGCCGCCTGCTGACGGTCTGCAGGCTCCGATGAATTTCCTTGATTGTGGCAACTCTGGGACGACGGCTCGAGTGTTGACCGCGATGGCTGCGACGATGGGTGTCGCGGTCAGATTGGATGGCGATGAGTCGCTACGCTCGCGCAGTAGCGATCTGGCTCGAGTGCTGCGCGATTTAGGAGTTGAAGTTAGCAGCGACGCTTTGCCGACAACTGTTTCAGGAGTGATTAACGGAAGTACGAGCGTCGATCTATCAGGTTCAAGTCAGCCTCTCAGCGCGTTGATTTTATCCTCCCCTCGACTATCTGAAGCGGTTGAGATTCACCTCGAGGGCGAGGGAGTCAGTCGAGGCTACACCGGAATGACCTTTGATGTCGCGAGGCGATGTGGATGCCCTATCGAGATGAGTTCGCCACTCATCCTCGAACCTTGGACTGTACAAGCCCCTGAAGGGGCTGACATTCCTCCCGAACTCAGCCTATTTCCGATGGCAATCCTACTCGAAATACTCCATGACGGTCTGCAGCTGCGGACCTCACTTCCCGCTTACGACCCTCTCATGCTGATGGCCATCGACTCACTCGACCGAGCCAATGGAAGCGAGGTCAGTCTTCGTGATGCGAGTGACCTTGTCACTCCCGCCGCCGCCTGGCTGGCTCTGACCGGCGGTGGCACAATCAGTGGAATCGCTCACGCGCGTGGGAAGGAATCGAATCGAATTGTGCGTACTATCGAGCTCCTCGCTGCCTTCGGAATCAAAGCGGATGAAACCGAAGACGGACTCATAATCCCAGGTGAACAGATTCTCTCTTCACCCACCGCTCCGATCGAAACTCACCTCGACCACAGACTGGCGATGACTGCGATGATTCTCGCTAGTAAAGTCGGCGCAGACATCGTCGGAGCCGACATCTGTGAGGTGACCCATCCTGGATTCATCGAGCAATTACTCGCTTTGGGAACAAAGCAGTGAAGAAACTCAACTGCTAAGAGGGCACCTCCACAGCCTTTGACGAGGGGAGTCATGAAACTACGTCTGCATCAATT
>TARA_B110000263_G_scaffold31824_1_pt1 | contig 28539 bp, 29 predicted proteins | sample TARA_B110000263 | Tara Oceans TARA_B110000263 (sample SAMEA4397730) | marine metagenome | biome: Polar Biome; feature: [MES] marine water layer (ENVO:01000295) within the mesopelagic zone...; material: water (ENVO:00002006), including particulate matter (ENVO:01000060) such as......
ATTGCACCTCCAGTGCCAAGTGCTACACATGTCTCTAAATCTAACTTAGCATATCTTCCTGCGATATAACAAATCCCAAAACTAGTTATTGCAGTGACAAATGCTGTAGCAAAACCAACTAAACCTACATCTGGTTCAAAAAAATTCGATAAGTTAAGTCCAAATCCTAGTAGTACAATTGCGATAGGCATTACCATGCTAATCATCCACCGTCCACCATCCTCAGTATTTGGGATATAGTATGCAATAATTGATCCTAAAATAAGTGCTAAGGTACTTGGTCCTAGATTAATCCCTAGATCTGACAAGGATATATTTGCCAGATATGCGATTATACTAATTATAACCGCATAAATTATTCCTATGTTCTTACTCATTTTCAATCCTCACCTCCAATCATACCCATCCAAGATAGATGATTAACAATGCTAGAATACTACCTGCCGATGAACCTAAATTACCTAATGTTGTAACCATCAATACTCTTCCAACTTTATTCTTAAAAAATACACTATAGAAACTTGTGAATTTTAGAAAATCCGAAGCATCCTTTCCAGTTGGAGGTGACATTTTGAGTTGAGTATAACCTGCGAACCAACCGGCAGCAAGACTCGGATTTAGGGAAGTAATTGGTGACGCTAATGCTCCAACAATTATTGAAACCGGATGACCTCTTGCGATCATTACTCCGAACCCAGCGAGCGTAGCATTCAATACTAGCCATATTGATAAGTCATCCATAATCTTTGAAATATCTCCCTCATACGCGCTTTTACCAATCATTGTTGCAAGGAAAAGTGGTATTGCTATCATCAAAAACTTAGGCCAACTAGGTTTCTTAGGCTGCTCATTTAGTTCTGATAATCTAGATGTGGATTCCATTGCAGATTTCTTTAGATTTTCTTGTATTCCTGATAAATGCCCAGCCCCTACTATTGCCAAAATTTTTCCTTTACCGCGTATTTGTTGGATTCTTCCACTAAGAAAAGCATCCCTTTCATCTATGAGCACGTAACCAGCGTTAGGAGCGATTTTGTAAACATCTTCCATCATATTGCTAAGTAAGTCACTATCTTCCAGTAATTCTTCCAAATCAAATTTTTCATCGTCATCATCTAATAATAATGCTTCTAACACGCGACTTTTTTCTCTTAGACCCATTTTATGCCATGCTCTTCTTAAAGTGATTATTACATCTCTGTCGATTAATTCTACCGGGATATTTGCTTCATCTGCAATATTTATTGCAGCCAATAACTCTGCTCCTGGTTTTTCTCCTGAATCAATCCCCATTTTTCTTTGTTGAACAGATAGTGCAGATTGTAGTATAATCATAGCTGCTTTTCCATCAGTAATTATTTTCAATAAGTTTTCATTATCTATCCCATCTGGTTTCTTTATAGATTCTAATCTTGATTTACAGAGTTCAACAGCCACTATATCTGGATTATATTTAGAAATTTGTTCTTTAACTAGATTTACTGATGTACTACTTACATGAGCGGTTCCAATTAAACGCAGTTTTTCATCGATATCAACTATGTTCTTAGTATCTTCTGACATCAAAATCCCTCCAGAGCAGACATTGCTCGAAACAAGTCTGCATGTTCTGGGACATCATGCACTCTGATGATATCGACGGCTCTTGACTTAGCCATAGCAGCAATTCCAAGACTTCCAGCGAGTCTTTCATCAACATCTGATCTACCTAATAAGTCAGAGAACATACTTTTCCTACTGACGCCCCACATCAACTTTATATTTTCGTGCGGAATAATTTCCCTTCCTGCAGATAATAGTTTAATATTATGCTCTAATGATTTTCCAAATCCTATTCCTGGATCGGCAATGATTTTCTCAGGATTTACACCTGCTTCGATTAAAATCTTCACCTTTTCTGAAAGTACACTTTTAACTTCAGAAACAACGTCTCCATATTCGGGATTTTGTTGCATATTTTCTGGTATGCCTTTCATATGCATTATGCAAATAGGACAATTCCTTGTTTTTATTAATTCTAACATTTTTGGATCACTAAGTGCTGAAACATCATTAATCATATCTGCTCCTTCATCTAATGCTGCTTTGGCTACTATTGCTCTCCTAGTATCTATTGAAATTCCTATGTCAGGGAATTTATTTCTTAAGGCACGTATAACTGGTGTTATTCTTGCTATTTCTTCATCTGGATTAACGGCTTTAGCCCCCGGTCTCGTCGATTCCCCGCCAATGTCTAACCAATCCGCTCCATTTTCTACCATCCTCGTTGCAATTCCTAGAGTTTCTTCGACATTGCATAGTCTTGAATCTACAAAAAATGAGTCTGGAGTGATATTTAGTACCCCCATTATTCGAGGGAAACCATCCTCTCGGCGAGCCATCAAGGGTCTCCAGTCAGCCATATTGTCACCTCGATTCTACCAATCCTTTATCATGTGATGTAGTGGCAATCCAACGATGATTATTGGAGATGATACGCATGATGATGGTCTAGTAGCCGCATCTACTCCTGTTTCTTCCAATCTTGAAGGGGATTCAATGAATCAGTCTTCATTAGAAATGATGGAGTCAATTATCCAAAGGTTAGAGCCTCAAAATAGGCATGATATTAGAGACATGATATTCCAAAGAGGTAGAATCTCAGGTGCTATGTTAATCATGGCGGTTTTACTATGGTGGATATCTGTAGAAAAAGGTTCTGAGAGGCTTGGTGATTCCTTAATTCCGGTCTCGCAGATGGGAGGCTTTGAATTTTCAGAATTAAGTATCATAGTACCAGGGATTGCATTATTAGCGACCTTAGTGATGTCTATTGGCAGGGAACAAGGGAATGCTATTTTATCCAACATTGCTGGCATTCTAGTTATTCTAGGGGCATTCTATATTCTAGAACCATTCGGTAATCTCGCGCTAAACATAGGTGATATGGAGCTTCAGAATGCAATTTCCGCAAGCGGCAGGCTATCGGTGCTCGCTGTACTACTTCATTTCTCAACAAAATTCTTTTTTGATGCATTACTTCTTCAGTGGGTAAGGACATGGTTACTTTCTAATGATGTAGATATTTTCCCATCTCAAAACACAACTCTCTATGAGGGTCATGCTGATGAAGAGTCGCCTCTCGCATAGGTACATGAGCGATAGTAGAACGCCACACCTTGGTGTACTTCGTCTTGGCCATAGGAGGGATCGTGACAAAAGAATCACATCTCACTTGGGTTTGACTGCTAGAGCCTTTGGTGCTGATGAAATATACCTAGCAGGTGATAAAGATCCTTCTGCTTTAGAAACATGGAATTCTGTATCTAAAAGATTTGGTGGTAATTTTCAATCTAGATATGAAGATAAACCTCTTAGCTTCCTTCGTCGGTTTTCGAAGGATTCAGGAGACGGTAAACCTGGAACCATCATTCATCTTACAATGTATGGTGAACCTTGGAAAGAAGCATTACCTAAGATTAGTTTAGATAGACCAACTATTATTGTTGTAGGTGGCACTAAAGTGCCCGGCGAAGTGTATCGATTAGCCGACCATAACATCTCAATTGGTAATCAACCACATTCTGAGGTAGCGGCCTTAGCAATTTTCCTTGACTCTTTTGTTGGGCCTATTGATAATGAAAGTCACTTTTTTGGTGGTGAATTACGTGTTATTCCAAATGCTCAAAGAAAGCAGATTGTAAATTTTGAAGAGGAATGAAATATAGAGTAGAAACTCTAGAACTGATTACTTGACGTCAATGATTAATAGTCGTGTTCTGACAGTATCGTTGATGTCGAAGTCGACACCGGGTAACGGATTCTCACCCGGTGCTGGTGTTTTAGGTGTTAAATCACCTCCTAAATTCTATGATGCAGCAGATATTTTGGTCGATTCAGAAGATATACAACCTGCAAGTTTAGCTCCGGGTGTACTTTTATTAGCAGATGGAACTAAGTTCAGAGGACATCTTTTCGGAGCAGAAAATATTGCTCAAGGTGAGCTTGTCTTCACAACTGGTATGTGCGGATATCAAGAAAGTCTCACTGATCCATCTTTTGCTGGTCAAGTACTAACATTTACATGGCCACTGCTTGGAAATTATGGTATTCATGCTAATAGTTCAGAGTCATCTGGTGTTTGGCCTCGTGGAGTAGTATGTCACCAAATGATGAAAGTACCTGATCATCGAGATTCTATAGGGAGTGTACATGAATTTTTATCTGCCCATGGTGTACCAGGAATCGAAGGAATAGATACAAGAGCATTAACAAAAAGGGTTAGGGAACATGGTACAGTTCTCTGTGTATTTGGCCCTAGTGACAAAGAACAAGAAATGCAATCAATTCTTGATAATCTTATACCGCCAGATTCTCAAGATTTAGTTGCAGAAGTTACATGTTCAGAATCTGTTCTTTTGAATGAAGGAGCAACTAATGCAGAGGGTGATTTGTTGCCACGTCTTGCTGCAATTGATTGTGGAATTAAATTTAATATTCTTCGTGAATTATGCCGCCGATTTGAAGTAGTTTGGTGCCCTGCAAATATGACATTTGACGATATAATTGAACAATGGTCTCCTGATGCATTCTTTTCTTCGAATGGCCCGGGTGATCCTGCTCATCCAGGTGCTGCAACTGTCGCCAGAAATACACTTTCTTCAGCAGTAAGGGCGGATTTACCTGTTATGGGTATATGTCTTGGTCATCAATTAATGGGTTTAGCTGCCGGTCTTAGGACTTACAAACTAAAATATGGTCATAGAGGTGCAAATCAACCAGTAATAGATTTACAAAATGGGAGAGTCCACATAACTAGTCAGAATCATGGTTTTGCAGTTGAAGATCCAAATCAAGGAATGCTCGCTCCTCACCCGAGCGGCGCTTGCTCAAGTAAAGGAAATAATGTTCTTGGAGCGGATTTCAAAGTTAGGTATGTTAATGCAAATGATAGAACCGTCGAAGGCCTTGATTTAGTAGGTAAATCTTCATTCACCGTACAATTCCATCCTGAAGCATGCCCTGGTCCTCATGACGCAGCCCCTTTATTCGATAGGTTTTCAGAACTTGTAAAACAAGATTTATTGTCTAACCCCATGACACAAACTTTGGGAGGTGAAAATTAATGCCTAGGCGAGATGATTTACAACGAATAGTGATTCTTGGGAGTGGCCCTATAAGAATAGGACAAGCTGCTGAATTTGATTTCTCAGGTTCCCAAGCATGCCGTGCATTGAGAGCAGATGGATATGAAGTAATTCTAATTAATTCTAATCCTGCAACTATACAAAATGACCCTGAAATGGCAGATAGAATATATATTGAACCTTTATTACCCGAGGTCGTAAAACGTATATTGGAAATTGAAAAACCAGACGCAATCCTTGCAGGAATGGGTGGTCAAACTGCTTTGAACATAGCTATGGCTCTTGCACATGATGGTTCTCTTGATGAGTTAGGTGTGGAGTTAATAGGTTGTAATTTAGCATCTATCGATGAAGCAGAAGATAGAGATTTATTCAAACAAGTTTGTGAAGAAATAGATCTTCCTGTGTGTAAAGCCATTGCATGTGATTCTATTGATGAAGTAATTAAGTCAGTCGATTTGCTTGGAGGTTTCCCTCTTTTAATTCGTCCTGCTTTTACACTAGGTGGATTAGGTGGAGGAACTGCATTTAATATGGGTGAACTTGTAGAAATTGCAAGTCAAGGGATTCTTCATTCCGCAATAGGGCAGGTACTTATTGAAGTCAGTATATTGGGTTGGCAAGAACATGAATATGAAGTTATGAGAGATGATGCAGATAATGCAATAATTGTCTGTACTATGGAAAATCTTGATCCTATGGGAGTTCATACTGGAGAATCAGTTGTAGTTGCACCACAACAAACACTTTCAGATCGCGACCATCAAAAATTAAGAAACGCAGCTTTGAAATTAATTCGAAGATTGAATATTAAGGGCGGCTGTAATGTTCAATTCGCAGTAGATCAGAGCAATGGCGATTATCGTGTAATCGAAGTCAATCCTCGGGTATCTAGATCTTCTGCTCTAGCCTCTAAAGCAACTGGATATCCAATAGCAAGAATGGCTGCGTTAATTGCTGTAGGCTATACTCTCGATGAGTTGCCAAATCCAATTACTGGTGAGGGTACAACTGCAGCGTTTGAACCAACCCTCGATTATTGTGTTGTTAAAATCCCTCGTTGGCCTTTCGATAAGTTTAGGACTGCCGATAGAACAATCGGGACCTCAATGAAATCTACTGGTGAAGTGATGGCAATAGGTCGTTGTTTTGAGGAAGCATTCCTCAAAGCCTGGGCTAGTCTAGAATATGGCCAACCACATCCTAGGCCTTTGACATTAGCCGATGCCTCAGGTGGAGAAACAATGGATGAGAGAGCATCTCAAGCATTACCTGAAGCAATACTAGTTGATTGGTTAAGAATACCTACAGATCGAAGAATGGGTGCTCTATTCGAGGCATTCAGAAGAGGGTACTCTATAGATGATGTGAGAGATTTAACCGGAGGCGTAACAAGATGGTTCTTACATCGTTTCGAGAGAATGGCAGCAATTGAAACCGAAATACGTGCAGCAGGTGAATTAGGGCTTACTCCTTCTAAAATCCCAGTAAAAGAGATGCGTATGTGGAAAGGTTCTGGTTTCTCAGATCTCCATATTGCTGATGCATTATCTGGTTTTCCAGCATCAGGTTTCAAGCAATTATCAGTTGGCGAAAATGAGCAATCAGTCACACTACGCCGACATGAGTTAGGGATACACCCTAGATTTAGGATGGTCGACTCTTGTGCAGCCGAATTCGCTGCTGTAACTCCATATTACTACACTACATATGAAGGTGGTTCAGATTCTATAGGGATCGACTATATTCCAAATTTATCGAATAATAATAAGAAGCGAATAGTGGTAATAGGATCAGGTCCTATTCGAATAGGCCAAGGTATAGAGTTCGATTATGGTTGTGTGCATGCGGTTGGTGCAATCCAAGATTTAGGTCATGAAGCAATTATTATCAATAATAATCCTGAGACAGTTTCTACTGATTTTGATACTAGCGATCGACTATATTTCGACCCATTGACTCTTGAATCAGTAAGTGAAATACTTCTTCGTGAAGATGCTCACGGAATATTACTTCAGTTTGGAGGTCAAACCGCCATAAATCTCGCTTTACCATTGTCTAATCATTTGTCACATTTATCGACCTTAGGGCTTGATCTTGTTATGGAAGGAACTTCTCCTGAGGCTGTAGATGAGGCAAGTGATAGAGAAAGGTTTGAGTCATTTTCTCATCGAAATGGTTTGAGGATGCCAAATGGCGAAACAGCATCTACTCCTGATGAAGTTCGCGAGGCGGTAAGAAAAATTGGTTATCCAGTTTTGATTAGACCATCATATGTTCTTGGAGGGAGAGGTATGGAAATTTTATCTTCTAATCGTCAATTAGATACATATATGGAAGACGCATTTTTATCCCCTGATAAACCATTATTGGTTGATGAATATCTTGGCAACGCAATGGAACTAGATGTAGATGCAGTATGCGATGGTGAAGATGTTCTTATTGGTGCAATAATGGAACATCTTGAAGAAGCTGGTATACATTCTGGTGATTCAACATGCTTCATACCAACGCAAAATGTTTCCGATAAGGTATTGAAAGAAGTTAGGGAATGGACTATAAAAATCGGTTTAGAGCTTGGAATAAAAGGATGCTATAATATTCAATTTGCAATTCGTGATGAGATTTTATATGTATTAGAAGTCAATCCAAGGGGTTCACGAACCTTCCCTTTCGTTGCTAAAGCAACTGGTGTGCCATTAGCACGAATTGCCGCGATGGTGGCAATAGGTGAGAAATTATCTGATATTGAGATTCCCGCACCTCAAACGGACGCAGTTTGTGTCAAAGCACCAGTTTTCCCATTCATTAAGCTTAGAGGCTTAGATCCAGCTCCCGGTCCTGAAATGAAATCAACTGGTGAAGTCATGGGTAGTCACGAAAGAGCCTCAGCAGCTTATCTCAAAGCTCGTTTGGCAACAGAGTCTCCGGTGCCAACAGAAGGAGGAGTCTATATTACTGTCAAAGATCGAGATAAAGATGCAATCATAGTTCAGGCCGAGAAACTAATTGATTTGGGCTTTAAAATATATGCTACGAGGGGTACTGCTAGCGTATTACGTGACAAAGGTGGTCTTGAAGTGGAAACTTGTTACCGAATAACTGAGGGAATGACCCCCGACGCTCTAGACTTAATGCGACAAGGTAAAATTCAACTTATTATCAATACACCTAGGAATACGGGTGGAGCGGTTCTTGATGGTAATATGATGAGGAGATTAGCAGTTGAACTTAATATTCCATTCGTTACTACAATGGCTGGTGGTAGAATGGAAGTATTAGCTATTGAAGAAGCAATGAATGGTATTCCCGAACCTAGACTTTTAACAATAGGCTCGCTTAAATCAAAAATACCTTAGAAAATAATCCTTAAATGCATATTCTTACGATTTCCTTAATTACCTCGAAATTCCAAAGAGAATTATGATGGCCCTAACTGAAATACCTGGCATAGGTGAATCACTTGCTCAAAAATTAGTATTAGAGATGGGATCTTTGGAAGATGTCGAAAGAGCTCTTGAAGATGGTGATGTAAGTACTCTATCTGGTATCGAGGGGATATCTCCTCAGAGAGCAGTGAAATTAATTAATTCTGCAAATGGTCGTTCAACTGAAGTAACAACTACTGACGAAGGGCGTAAATTACACAAAGAACTGATAGGTGGAGTTTCAGATTACATTCAAACCAGAGCCGCGAAAGAAAGAATTTCAATTATTACTCCACTTGCTAAATCGAATTTAACCGAAATCATATCTCGTAGAGAATGGTCTGAAAATGCAATCCGATTTGTAACCGATAGTATCTCATCATTTGAATATTGGAACTCTTGTATTTCGGGTCTTAGTTATACTAAGGAACCAACTTCTCGTATCGAAAGAGTAATTGTGGTTCCCAATGCTGAGATAATTGATGAACTGAAACATATCAATAATAAGTGTCGTGTATTAGTTCGTTCAGAAGAGGAAACATGGCGTGATTATGTGGGATTACCTAGAGTTACTTGGATCGGTAAAGGTGCACCAGAAGTAGTTCCATCTGGATGGGTGGTCGGGAAATCTGACGACTCACTCTACACTTTAGTCCCAGAAGTCCCTCTCCAATGGTTGAAATCTAATTCGGAGAATCTCTCAATAATTGCAAGTTTATCTGACCAATTATGGCCAATTAATATTATTGGACTGAAGATATCAGAATCATTGGAAGGACTTGAGAACTTACCTCTTCTATTACAATCTCTGGATAACGATTCAATTCGTCTTGAGTCATTAGAAAATTCCCGTGATGGTTTATGGGGAGAAGTGAAATCTGTTGAAGCAGCAGTGAATGATGCAATAGTTTCTGGCACTTCTGATGCCACAATTTCATTTGATGGAGATGAAGTACTTTCATATTATTCAGATATTGGAGGTTTGGAACGTAGATTAAGAAGTACAGTTGCAGACACTATTGATTTTTCTCTCCAAGATGGTCTTAGAAGACTCAGTAATTATCTACAACACACAGGAGTAGTCTTACCTAATGAAATATATTCTAGTGAATACCCTTGTGTAATTAATAGGCAAGCAATCGAACTAATCGAAAGTGAACTAGATACTGCAATAATGTCAGAAAGAAGTGATGGTGAAATCGCTATTGCTAATTCTACAATTAAGATAATGAAACCGGCTAGAAAAGCAATATCTAAATTCATTGAGATTGATATGTGGCTTGGAATAGCAAGATGGGCTGTATCCAATAGGTGTACAATGCCTGAACTTTCTACTTCACATCCTGGCGTTTGGATGAAAGATGGTAGGCATATTTTGCTTGGCTGCGAACCTGACCCAGTTACTTATGGCATAGGTGAAGTCTCACCCGAGGGTGAGAAAGAACGTATAGCATTGCTTTCAGGTGCTAATTCAGGTGGTAAAACTACTCTTCTTGAAACATTGGGTTCAGTAATATTGCTAGCACATTCTGGTTTGCCTGTTCCAGCATCTCAAGCTTCAGTAGGTCTTTTAGATGAGTTGCATATGCTTGCTAAAGTTTCAGGTACTCAATCTGCGGGTGCTTTAGAAAGAACCTTGAAAAAGCTTGCTGAGGTATTAGTTTCAGATTATAGAAAAGTTATACTTGCTGACGAACTTGAAGCAATTACTGAACCTGGTTCAGCATCTTTGATACTAGGTGGTCTTTTAGCGGCTTCTTGTGAAAATAAAGATACAAATGTTCTATTGGTGACTCATATAGGGACATCAATTTCTGAAGTTATGGGTGGTGAGGTTAGGATTGATGGAATTGAAGCTCAAGGTTTAGATGAAAATATGGATTTAATAGTAGATAGAACTCCAAAAAGAAATCATATAGCTAAGTCTACTCCTGAATTAATAGTTAGACGATTAGCAGCAAGATCAACAGGCCCAACATCTAAAATCTTTTCAGATCTTTTAGAGAGATTTTGAAAATATTTCCATTGTAATATCTTGTCCTAATTCTAAGATTATTGATGCAATTCTTGGTCCGAAATCGACACCTAATATCAACATATAAAGTGCTACATAACCTTCTCTTGGACTAACTTCTGTTTCTTTTGTCGATTCTCTTATTTTTTCACCAATCTCTTTTTCAGACCATTTACAACTTCTTAATTTATCAGACAATATTAAGAGGAACTGAATTTGTTTTTCAGTAAGTTTTTCTCTTGTATTCAAGTCCATTTTTTCTTGAATTTTTATTCTTGCATCTTCGGGGAAATGTACGCTATTAATCCAATTCCTCATTCTTGACAGTCTTCCAATTAATGCCTCATTTGGTCTTCCATCTATATGTTGACTTTTATTCAAAGAATTCCATACATCTTCGTCATTTGATTTAATTTGAGCTAACATTGCTAAATGGCGGAATGAAACACCTGCTATGGATAACGACGCATCTACTCCTCTATTTACTTGGCTGAGTCTTAGTGCACCAGTTATTGTATCTCTAGCAACTTTCTTCTTTTTGTTTAATTCCTCTCCCGAGGGGGGGTTAGAGACTAATCTTTCATACTCATCCGCAGTCTCAAAAAGTGATGGCCCGGTATCAAAATCAATATGTTTCTTAACTTTAGTTCTAGCAATGACATATCTTAGTATTTCAGGTGGTACTAGATTTAATGCTTCTATAGGTCCAATCGTGTTTCCGCTTGAACTAGACATGGGGCCACTTCCTTTGAGTTGAATCCATTCATAAACCATTTTACCAGGTGGTTTATCTCCTAGTAATTCACAAATTGGAATTCCAGTATCGAAACTACCTCCGGCTGCTCCATGATCTTTACCTGCTGGCTCACATGTAATGCCATGAATCCCCCATCTTGCGGCCCAATCAACTCTCCAAGGCATTTTCCCATCAGCCTTTCTTGTATCTGATTTTCCTTCTACACCATGTCTATCTTTCCAGTGAACATATGGTTTTTCATATCTAGTTACTTCTACTCCATCCATGCTCCCATCACTTCCTATTGGATTATATGGGAACCAATTTTCAGGTAATTCTCTACCTGAAATTTTCTCAATAATGTCATGGATTTGGTCTTTGTGTTTTATTGCTAAATCAATTTTTTCTGCGAATTCTCCATTTTCATATGTTCCATGATTCATTACTACTTTAGGGTGTACTCCAATTTCTCTTAAAGCCTCTAAAAAAGGTTCAAGGAAATGATCTGCATAATTTCTACCTTCATGATTAGGTGTGCCATCAGGATTTGGTGCTGGAATATTTACTAGTGGGAACCCTATATATTTTTGATAGTCCTCAGATAGGAAACTATACACTCTTCTCAGAGGGTCCATTGAATCAACTATGAATATGTATTCTGATTTTATATCTGCATCTAGGCATGCCCTATGAATCATTTCTGCTGTTAAAATTTCACGTAGATGTCCTATATGGAATTCTCCAGAGGGTGTAATGCCTGAAGCAATTACTTGTGATTCATATTCATCTGAAAGCCGCTTCGCGGTATAATCAGCCCAGTGCATTCTTACGCCTCAAACAGTTACTACTCTTACCAAACCACGTAGAGGTACTCCTTCAAGAGCATTAACCTCTGACTTGTTAGCTAAAACTAGGCATAATCTGACATCTGCGCCAGCATTTCTTAAATTATTTATTGTTTTCTTTAATGTAGTTCCAGAAGACACAACGTCATCAACAACAACAACTCGTTTCCCTGATACATTAGCGAATATTTCTGAAATATGTGCACCTTCTTCTTCACTAATTGATCTACTTACTGCCAAGTCTAAATCTAATTGTCCAGCGATAGCCTGTGCAAATGGTATTCCATTGATGCTTATTCCAACAATTGTATCTACCTCATCTCCAATCTCTTCTTCAATAATATCTGCGAATATGTATGATATCGCCTCTATTCGACTAGCTTTCACAGCAACAGATCTCCAGCCTACTTGTACATCTGTAGGCCTATCTTCTGAAACCGTATTATTGGAATATTTTTCAGTAGATAACCATTGTATTGTTGTCTGTGAAAGTGATAGCTCATCTGCTATTTGTTGTGTGTTCAAGCCGTTACTACGATATTGTTGTACTTTGGCACGAAGTTCGTCTACGCTTAGTGGCATCGTTTTGTCCTAGAATCCGCCCTGTATCAAGCCATCGGATACAAACTATCTCTGAGATTACCATTTTTAATGTTCAAAAATCTTGTTAAAATCTACCGGTTGAACCAAAACCGCCATCTCCTCTCTCAGTTTCACCAAGGTTATCGATTGATACTTCTGTAAATTTTGATTTAGGAATTGGCGTAATTAATAATTGGGCGATTCTTTCATTTTTTCGAATAAAATAGGATTCACCCTCTCCAATCCATGTCATCAAAACAAATAATTCACCTCTATAATCTGCATCGATTGTACCAATGCTGTGCGGTAGAATCAATCCTTTTTTTCCTAGTGATGATCGAGCTCTAACCTGACCTTCATAGCCTTCAGGAATTGCTACATGTAAACCGGTCCTAACCATTGTACTGCTTCTTCGTCTAACTATTGTATCTTCTAGTGAGTATAAGTCCCATCCAGCTGCATGCATACTGCCTTTGGTCGGGAGTAAAGCATCTTCATGAGTCCTTGCTACTTTGACTTCTATTGCTTCATCCATAGTATTCGCTATGCTAGTCGGCATTTTACGCTTCTCCATTCGGGTTTTTCCGTCGGTGGGGTGAAAAGGGAGACTCTTCTCGGCCGTTCAATGGTTGACTTCGAGTACGAGTCTTTGTTAGAACGCGCTCGTGAGCGTATACCTAAGAATATCAGTGAAAGGTCAAGATGGACTATGCCTGAGCCAGAAATTCTAATTGAAGGTAATCAAACAATAATACGTAATTTCGCAGCTATAGTTGATGCAATGGATAGAGACCCAAACCATGTTTATCAATTTCTCATCAATGAGTTAGGTACTTCTGGAAGTCGAGAACAAGTAAGAGTTCTATTCAAAGGAAGAGTACCACCTAAGAGAATTAAAGAAAAAATAGTTTCATATGTCAAATCATATATTCTATGCGGACAATGTAAAGCACCAGATACTCGTTTCATCAAGGATGATAGAACTACTTTGCTAAAGTGCCAAGCATGTGGTGCAACTCGTCCAGTTAAGTTATGAGAATTATGCAGAGGGTAATCCTCTTGGCGAAACGTCATCTCAATTAGGAGAGAAGTCTAGCAGGACTTTCCCTTTATTCTTACGATTATGGATATGCCTTTGTGCATCTGCAACTTTTTCAAATCTCCAAACCGAATCAATAATCGGATTTATTTTTCCTTGATTCATTAATTCCCCTAAGTCCGCCAGATGATTCGAGAAAATTTCTTCATCCTCCATTCTACCCATGTGTACTCCAAATACTGATTTATTAGAATTCATCATTTTCATAGGGTCGAATTTAGGAGTATTTCGCCACATTTTAAGCGCAGCAATCAATGATCTTTTTTCATTAGGAACTGCTGAAGATGCACCAAAGCAATGCAACTTCCCACCATTTCTTAATGCATCATATGACCTCGTCAAATGTTTACCTGCGACAGGATCAATCGCTTGATGTACACCTTTTCCTCCCGTCATATTCTTACATACTTCAACGAAGTCTTCTTTATCTCGATTCACAAAACGCATTCCTAAAGACTCTACAAATTCTTTTTTTGATTCTGATGCAGTTCCAATAATTAATCCTGCACCATATGCTTTGCAAATTTGGGCCGCAGCAGTCCCTACTCCTCCTGCTGCATGGTGTACTAACACCGTATCTCCTTCCTTCAGCCCACCTAAATGTACTAGCATATGGTATGCTGTTCCATAAGTTACTGGCATAGCAGCAGCTTGGTCGAAACTGATATTATCTGGTATAGGAACGACTCTATTGGATTCAACTATGACTTCTTCAGAATATCCTCCGAATCCAGTCATTGCTATGACTCTCTGACCTATCTCAAGCCTATTTTCATCGTCTCCAAGTTCTATTATTTCTCCTGAAACTTCATATCCAGGGGTAAATGGGAAATCAGGATTTGATCCATATAATCCCTGGCGCATCATAAGATCAGCAAAGTTAATTCCAGCTCTATGAACTCTTACCTTAACTTGATTTTTTTCCGGTTTATCTAATTTTTCTTCAATTATTTGTATTGAATCAGGTCCACCTATTTTTGGATAAATCACTTTTTTCATATATTTTCACCTCATCTCTATTAATCTAACATTAAGTAATCTGATGCTACTATTCCCTCTAGGATATGATTTGAAATCTTACTGATGGCTTCTTCGTCATTTGGAATAGTATACCAAACTCCTTCAGGATATATTACACAAGAAACTCCTTTTTCACAATTACCTAAACAACCCGATTTATTGACTCTTATATCCTTCCTTCCTGAGCTCTTTGTCATTCTTTTCAGTTTAGTCATGATTTCTAGAGAATTTTTTGATGAGCAACATCCTTTTTGATTATCATCATCTCTCTGATTCACGCATACAAAAATATGTTTTTTAATTTGTGTCATCAAAAAACCTCAAATTTTATCAAATTTAGAAGCAAGAATGAAATCGGATTCCACTAAGCCATTGATTTTATGAGTGTAAATTTTCGCTAAAACTCGGCCCCATCCTAGTTCAAAATCAGCATGATGATTTTGTTCCTCACAAATTTCTCCAGCACTGTTGGTGAAATCTAATGCTTGCTTAAAATTTTCAAATTTCCAAACTCTTTCTAGATGATGACTATCGATAATTTCCCAATTTTCATCTAAACTCACTATTAGTTTACTCATTTCATTATCAGTCAGTGGAGGCACACCGCCTCTACAAGGGATACAGACTTTAGATGATAAATCGCAAGTATTGTGGTCTTCAGTCATTTCAATCCCACACGTGATTATCATCTCTACCATCTGCTTGGCGTTCTGCCGCTTCATGTAAATTCGAACGTCTGCGCATATCTTCTTTTTCAAAAGTCAAAAGTTCTCTATCCTCAATATATGGCTTTCTTAAATGTGAAATTAAACGTAATTCAACTATTACATCTCTAGATATTGATCGAAAGTCACCATTTTCATCTCTAATCTCTACTACATTTCTTGAAGTACCTACTAACATTCCTCGCACATAAGGGTCAGAATCTCCAGATAAGGCTCTACTGTCTATTAATATCTCGATTAAATCGTCTTTCCTTAAGCCGGATTTTCTCTTAATGAGAGGTCCGAAAAATACGTCCTGTAGACCAATTAATTCTGGTGCACCATACTCTTGGTGCATTCTTCTCGCCCATTCGGGTAAATCAGTAATTTCTCTACCACGCCTCTCTGTGCTCATACCCTTCGGTTAACTATGTCATAGAAAAGACAACGGGTTCAAAGATTGTAAGTAAAAATTCACAAATGACTGTTGACTTGAAGTGGGATGGTATAGGCGGCAGATATGAGGAGTAACCATGGCATCACCACAATGGCGGAGTATCCCTACCGTACTTTTCCCTCAAGAAATTCTTGATAAGGCATTTAGAAAGGCATCTAAACAGTCTGATTTAGTTGAAGACCCCGATAAATACCATCGAACAAGAAAACAAATGGTAAGGATGATTCAATCCGCATCCGACACTATCGATGTTACTCTCAAAAAATGGGTTGATAAATGGCCAAGTTTAAATGCTCTTTCTGAATTTGATAGAGCTTTAATCGATGCAGCTGTCGGAAATGACAACTATCGTAAAAGTCTTGGTGCTATTCAATGGGCAGCAGAGAGAGTAAGGAAAATATCTGGCGAGTCTGAATCTAAAATTCTTCGTTTGAGAGATATAGATGGTTTTCATGTAGCAAGAAGGCATGCATATGGTCGTATTTCATCAATTGTACATCAAATCTCACCTCAAATTTTATGGCTCGGTGAAGCTAGAGATATTCTTCGTAAATTACCCTCTGTTGATTCTGCTGAACCAGTAATTGTTGTAGCAGGTTCTCCAAATGTAGGTAAGTCTGCGTTAATTGGTGCTCTATCATCAGGCGAACCAGAAGTTGCATCCTATCCATTTACTACTAAGCAATTACATCTGGGACACTTTGTACATAGACGACGCCCATATCAGATGGTAGATACTCCAGGTTTACTTGATAGACCAATGGAAGAAAGAAATTTGATTGAAATGCAGGCAATTGCAGCATTAGAAAATGTAGGAGATGTATTAGTATTCCTTATCGATTCAACTGAGACTGGTGGTACATCATTAGATGAACAATTAAGTCTTCTAGCCGAGGTAAGAAGTTTAGTAACTGAAAGACCTATAGTAGTTGCATATTCTAAATCCGATTTAATTACGGAAATTCCTGATGATGCAGAGCACTTACTATCTGCTATTAATGGGGATGGAATAGAGCAATTCCGTGCATTTTTAATTGATCTAATAGGTGCTGATGTAATTGATGATCCGCTTTCATTACCTGATAGGTGGCATGTTGATGAAATTGTGCTACAGCCATTTGGTACTAAACATGAGATTCAACAGCGTAGAGGGATAGATGATTAATCAATATGCCATTGATTACCACATGTTTTACAATAGAGGTCATATCCTCCATAAGATTTCTGTAAACCACTAATGTCTATTGAAGTGCCGCAGTTACTACAAACTTCACTCATACCCCTTCCACCTCATTCTGGTTATTCAAGCAAGCGATACTCAATTCACTTAATTATCTCTAAATCTTTGAAATAATTTTCTTATTGGGAATGCCATTTCACCAGCTCCCATGAAAAGAGTAACTGATATCAATGCGAGTATTGACTCTACTTTCCAATCGAAACTTATCTTCACATTGGTTGTTAAAATTTGCATATCACCAATGTCAGCACCTTCTCTTCCTCCAGTAATTATATGGTATTCCTCAGTTCCAATATCCCAGTTAAGGACTCCATCAATTTCGTTTTCTCCACCTACTATTATGAATTCTTCAACATCATCCACCGTGCATTCAGTCAATTGAGTCTCACTATTTGGTGGACAATTCACATATGCTCCACTTTCTACTACTGCAAACCATGATTCACTATCTTCTGACCAAGTTATCTGTAAATCAATATCAAGCAGAGCAAATATCATCGGGGGATTTATTTCATCAGTCATTGCAATTAAACAGATTTCTGAATTATCAACCTCGCAAGGGACTTGAGGTATTGTACTACTATCTTCAGGTAATTCATAACCAACCAAACTTCCAACTAGCATAAGGGCACAAATCACCCCTACTATTCCCGGAAGTATTGATAGAATTCTAATCATCATATTAATCACTACAGTTTAGTTCCTTAATTTAACTTAACGCTCCAACAAGTTGTATAATTATTGGTACTAAGAATATTGCAACACCTGCATATAACAAAAAAGTGAGCTTTTTTCTTGAAGCTTCTTTTCTTTTTTGATTAACATGACAATCATTATTATCACATATCGCAGGTTCATTACTTATTGCTATTGGTATAGAACAAATTACACAATGTTTGTGTGATTCAAATGAAACTCCATTTTTTGCACGAGTTCTCTTCTTAGATATAGTTGCAGCTTCTTTAGCCTGGACAGCAGTCCTTGTGGCCATTTTAGCGATTTTATCTGCTCTACTCATATATCCCTCTCCGAAGAAATCACAGTACCCTCAAATTCAGAACCTTCCATTGCTAATCTTATCCGATCAGTTATTCTTCCATCTAATACGTTGAGTTCAAGTTTAGCACTCAAAGCTTCTGCAACTCCAATAGGATCTACTACACTAGATTGCCCCGCTTCTTTATGCTCTGCAGGGCCTACAATTCGTTGTAATTCTTCATGACTTAGATATTTATGTGATTTAGTGTCGGGATTTATCTTTGGATCCTCGTCATACACTCTTGCAACATTTGTTGCAATAATGCATTTATCTGCTGAAGCAGCTATTGCGAATCTTATTGCTACTGCATCAGTAGTATGTCCTGGGATAGTCCCTCCCATTACAACCACTGGCTTTTCTTCGAGTAATTGAACCGCTTCATTAACACTGGAAGGAATTACTCCAGATACTAATATACCCGCTTCAGAAATAGCTTCCCTAATTATTGTCGCGTTTAACCTAGTTGCAGCAATACCTATCTTATCCAAGTGATAATCATCACTTATCAATGGTTTAACTAAGGCGATTCCTTCTCTTGCAGGAGCTCCTCCTCCGACTACAATCCCTATTCGGTCACCCATTGTTACTCTATCTCGAATTATTGCTATTAAATCGCTTAACCAGACATGTTTATTGTCTATTTCAGGGCGTAGCAAACTTCCACCTAGAGCTGCCACAATACTCGTCATCGTGTATTGGGCAGCACTGCTTCTCTATCAATGTCTAGGCTAGGTTGGGTATGAAGGGTTGAAATGTCTGTCTCTTTGGCAACACACGAGGGTTCACTATGTCCGATGACTTAGAGATGCAAAAACGAAAACTTCGTGCTCGTAAAACTCTTGAAGAAGTTTCTAAAATGCGAGGTATGGGGACTGAGTTAGTAACTGTCATAATACCACCTGAGAAGATGTTACACGATGTCAGACATCATCTAATTCAGGAAGGCGGACAGGCTGCTAATATCAAGTCTAAATCTACTCGTAAGCATGTTACAGATGCTATAGAATCTGCGGTTTCAACATTAGGAAGGTACAAAACACCAGGTGAGAGAGGGATTGCTCTATTTGTAGGGCATGTAATTACTGGTAATAATAAAACAAGATTGATATCAGTAGTTTTAGATGATCCACCCGAACCATTCCCATCATTCAGGTATAGGTGTGACTCCTCATTTGAGGCATCTCAACTTGAAGATATGTTAATCGATAAAACCGCTTATGGTTTATTTGTCATTGATAGATCAGAATCAGCCTATGGTTTGGCATCAGGGAAGAAACACCATTGCCAAGAGCATATCACATCTCAAGTTCCATCGAAACACGGTAGAGGTGGACAATCCGCTCAGCGTTTCGAAAGGTTAATCGAAGAAGCAGCTCATAATTTCTTCAAAAAATCCGCTGAAAGAGCTTGTGCTTATTGGCTTCCTATGCTTGATGATTTGAAGGGGATTATCATTGGTGGTCCGGGTGCTACAAAAGATTTCCTAGTTCGAAACGATTATTTCCATCATGAGATAAAGAAATTAATCCGAGAACCTCACTTTGATGTTGGCTATTCTAATGACTCAGGTTTACGTGAATTGATTCAGCGTGCTGGAGGGTTGATGGATCAGATAGAATTAGATGTTGAGAGGAAACTAGTTGACAACTTCCTTAGAGAAGTGATGCAAACTCATCCTAAAGCAACATATGGTGAGATGATGGTTAGAGCAGCTCTCGATCAAGGCGCAGTTGCAACATTATTATTGTCAGAAGGTTTACGTAAGCGTAGAGTTGGTTGGATTTGCAAGGCCTGCTCAAATGAGTGGAATCAAACTCATAATAGTTTAACAGACATACCAAATTGTCCTAAATGTAATTCTGACAACTTAACCGAAGATCCTGATAAAACAATGGATCTTATAGATGAATTAACAGAACTTGCAACACATACTTCAGCTAAGGTGACTTTAGTATCTCTAGATACTGAAGAAGGTGCAACAATGAATAATTCATTTGGTGGTATCGCAGCAATGTTGAGGTATGCTTGGACATGAGGTGATTTTATGAGGGAACTTCGTAACGAAATAATCCCTTTAATTTCAGAAACTATGTCGAAACTAGACATTGATGAAAATCAGTGGTTAAATCTTATTGGTAATGCTACTGATTTGTCTCATGGAGATATAGCCTTACCCTGCCATTCTTTGTCACGAATTCTGAGGAAATCACCAAATGATATTGCTGATGAAATTACTCTTGATTTAAGTTTGAGAGCATCTAATATTGCCCACGTATCCTCCATAAATGGTTTTGTTAATTTCAAGGCTAATAGTAGCTGGTTATCAAATCAATTATCTTTAATTAATTCTGATCCTAATTTGGGTGTTAAATCAGAAAATAGAAAAATCATTGTAATTGACTATTCATCTCCTAATGTGGCTAAGATGATGCATGTTGGTCATTTGCGTTCTACAGTAATTGGTGATTCTTTGGCTAGAATGTTGGAATTTAAAGGACATGATGTGAGACGAGAGAATCATATCGGAGATTGGGGTACACCTTTTGGTATGCTTATTGAGCATTTCATAGAATGTGAACAAGTAGATGTTGAAGAAATAGATCTTAATACTTTTTACAAACATGCAAGGGATAAATTCGATAGTGATGCAGATTTTGCATCTCGTTCTCGTGAGAGAGTTGTCAAACTTCAGTCGAGAGAAGATAAAACCATTGAGTTATGGCAACAATTAGTGAATTATTCTTTGATACACTTTAATCAAGTCTATGAACAGTTAGGTGTGCTCCTTAATGACAATGATTTGGCAGGTGAATCATCTTACGAGGAACTCCTTCCAGATGTTGTAGAACGTTTACGCAATAAGAATATGATTGTCGAAAGTAAAGGCGCTTTAGTTGTATTTCCAGACGGCTGGGTAAATCGAGATGATGAACCTTTACCTCTGATTATACGTAAAGGAGACGGTGGATATAATTACGCAACAAGTGATCTTGCTTGTATTATTAATCGTGTTGATACTATTGGCAGTACTGAATTTCTATATGTCGTTGGAGCAGAGCAATCTCAGCATTTCGATATGGTATTTCAGGTAGCTCGGGATGCAGGTTTTATGGATGATTCAATTAAAGCGGTGCATGTCACTTTCGGTCTTGTTTTACGACCTGATGGGAAAAAATTAGCTAGCCGAGAAGGAAAGTCTATTACTTTGAAAAATTTACTCGACGAATCCGTATCTAGAGCAAAGAAATTGATACAAGAAAAAAATCCTAATATGCATGAATCAGAAATAGATGAGATTTCTAGCATGATTGGCATAGGTGCGGTGAAGTATGCAGATCTGTCAATTGATAGAAACAAGAATTATATTTTTGATTGGGATAAAATGTTATCATTTGATGGTAATACTGCCCCCTATCTTCAATATGCTCACGCCAGAATTAATAGTATTTTTAGAAAAGCATCTATCCCCAAGGAAAATTTTGATAGTATAGAAATATCTCTAATCAATGATCACGAGGAATCTCTTTCTAGGGCTATAATAGGTTTCTCTGAGTCTTTAGATGAGGCAATAGGTAACTATGCTCCACATCGTTTAGCTGTATATTTACATAAGTTAGCACAAGAGTTTGGGTCGTTCTACGAAAATTGTCCTGTTTTATTAAATGACGATGAATTGACCATGTATCGTCGACTCGCTCTATGTAATCTTACTGCTAGAACTCTTAGTACTGGGCTTAATCTTCTGGGAATAGATGCTCCTGAGAGGATGTAATCAGACTCCGAGCTTCCCTTATTCCTCCTCTTATAGTTGAAAATCGTTCACCATTGTTCATTAGTGTCCAAAATGGAATGACATCTACTTCTTTCTTAATCCATTTTAGATAATCAGATAATTTTTCAGACTCGGGATTATCTAATGATATTTTTCTAACCTCAATACCATCTAATTGATAATTATTTAATTCTAGATATTTTTCTACTTTTATGCAATCTTGGCAACTTTTTTTGGTAACTAATATTAAAATCTCTGATTTATTCAGAATTTTTTGCCAATGGCTGATTGTTAGAATCTCTCCCATTATATCAACGCCAAACGACGGTTATCTTTGAATGTCTTTATGCTTCCGCAAGGATATGGTTTCAGTAGGCGACCCCGCTCCAGATTTCACTTTGATGGCAAATGATAGAAATATGGTCACTTTAAGTGACTCAATTGGTAACAAGGTAGTACTTGCCTTCTATCCAGCAGCATTTACGGGAGTTTGTACTACGGAAATGTGTACTTTCACTGATTCTATCTCAAATTTTGAGAATATGGAAGTTGAAGTCTTTGGTATCAGTGTAGATTCTATATTTTCTAATAATGAATTTGCAAATAAGAATTCAATTGGATTTCCTTTACTTTCAGATACGAATAGAGATGCTACGAATTCTTATGGTGTGGGAATTAGTTTTGTAATGCCTGAATACATAGCTGCTCAAAGATCAGTATTCATAATTGACGAAGATGGTCGTATCGGTTATTCATGGGTTGCAGAGAACCCTGGTATCGAGCCTAATTATCAAGAAATATTTGATTATTGTAAGAATTAATTAGTATTTTTAATTATTACAATCAATAGTTATTCAACTTCTTTTCCTGACCATCTTTTTCCTAAATCGTGGTCGATGTCTAGTTGATCGAGTATTCTAGCAACAACAAAATCAATTAATTCTTCAATTGTTTTTGGATTATGGTAGAAACCAGGACTTGCAGGAAGAATAATCACGCCCCATGATGACATTTTTGCCATGGCTTCAAGATGTGCTGTGGCAAAAGGAGTTTCTCTTGGTACCAGAATTAATTTCCTTCTTTCTTTTAATGCCACTAATGCGCTTCTTGTAGCGAGATTGTCAGAGATTCCTGCAGCTATTTTCCCTATAGTTGTGCCACTTGTGGGACAAATGATATACGCATCGAATTTAGCTGAACCAGATGCAGGTCTCGCTGCTAAATTTTTATTATCTTGTAAGGTGACGCCTTTAATCTTCGATAAATCATCTGGAGTTATTCCACATTCTAGGTGTAAATTAATCGCACCAGCATTTGTTACTATCAAATCTACTTCCCAGGATGCTTCAGAGAGCGCTTCAACTAAACGCACTGCATATTGAGCACCTGATGCTCCGGTCATGGCAACAACAGCGGAAGGCATGAATTAGCGTAACAACTAGACATCTTGAAGTATTGCTTAATTTTCATAGACATTTTTTAAGAATGCTTGCTAGATACTTATATTCATCTTCATGGTTGGAGTCGCACCATATGACCCATGATTTAAAAAAATTGTTTTATCATCTAATCCCCAATGTTTTCTCATGCTACTTTTTTCAGGTCTATTCATATGAACTCCTCAATTTTCCATTCAATTGATTCATCAGGTATTCTACCTAAGACCGATTCAATATTTGATATAATCTTCTTTTCCAACAACTCTCTTGTTATTTTTTCTCCATTAATATCAGTATTATAACCTAATTTATCTAATGAAGTTGTAACCCCTAACTCCATACCGCAACAAGCAAGATTTTCTATCCTTTTTCCAGGTGTGGCATAGTTTAGGGCTAGACCGTGTCTACTAACCCAATGAAGAAATGCTAAACCGATTGAACATATCTTTTTTTGATCAACCCAAACTCCCATCATTGCCGGATCTCTATATCCATTTATTCCTAAGTCTTCGAGAGTTTTTATTACAAGTTGTTCAATTTTATTTATTATCCCTCTGATACTCTGTTCTTCCGGAGTCCATTTAATTATTGGATATACTACAAGTTGCCCAGGTCCATGCCATGTGATCCCCCCTCCTCTATCTACAATAGATTGGTTGTATTCATCGCTTACTATTGCACCATTTCTTATCGCCTTAGGGCCAATAGTTACAATCTCTGGATGTTCGACTAATATTATTGAATCAATTATTTCATCATCAATTCTTTTTTGTTGCATAACCCGCATCACACCGGATACTTTGCTATGTTCTATGATACCAGCCCTCAGGACTTGGATTCTCTTCAAATCATCACCTCAGGCCGAATGTATTGCATGACCTAATGTTTTCAGGACACTTTCATGGAATGCTTCTGTCATCGTAGGGTGGGCGTGAACTGTATCTGCTATGTCCTCTAGTAGTGCTCCCATTTCTAAGGCTAGAACGAATTCTCCATGCAACTCTGCTACATGGCTACCCACTGCTTGAATTCCTAGTATTACATGATCTGATTCTCTTGCAGTTACACGAATAAATCCTGCAGTTTTTTCTGCTTCTAAAGTTAATGCTCTACCATTAGCTGCTAAGGGAAATTTCCCTGTGATTATTTCTTCTCCGCGTTCTTTAGCTTCGTCCGGAGTTAGACCTACTGAAACTATTTCAGGTTCTGTAAATACGATTGCAGGTATGGCAACCTTGTCAAATTCTCTCTTTTCTCCTGAGATTATTTCTGCTACCATTTCACCTTGAGCGCTTGCTTTGTGAGCTAGCATAGGTTCGCCGGCTACATCTCCAATAGCATAAACACCTGGTGCTGAAGTTCTACATCGCCTATCGATCCTGATGAATCGTCCGGAAGTATCCATACGGACTCCCATATTTTCTAGACCCCAACCCTTAGAGTTTGGACTTCTGCCTACTGTTACTAGAATTTTGTCTACTAATATTTTATTTTCTTTGGAATCTTTTTCAAAAGTTAATTCTACTTTACTGGCTGCTCCTTTACCCTTAATTTTTGAACCCCGTGCTAAAGCATTTGTATGAACTGTTACTTTATTTTTCTTCAACCATATTTCGAGTGGTCTTCTTATTTCCTTATCCATTATTGCAAGGATACTATCCATCCCTTCAATGACTGTAACTTCTGTACCTAATTTAGAAAGAGCGCATCCTAGCTCCAGTCCAATATATCCTCCTCCTACAATTGCTACTTTTTTTGGGAGTTTTTTGAGGCTTAATGCCCCTGTTGATGAAAGAACAAATTTCTCGTCACAAGGCATGAATGGTAAATTAATATGGCTTGAACCCGTAGCAATTATGACATTTTCTGCTTCAATAGTAATTTCGCCATCTTCAGTTTTCACTGTGCATTGTTTCGAACTTGAAAATTTAGCCCATCCATAGATTAGTTCCGCTCCAGCGCCTTTAACAAGGGATTCTACCCCTTTAGTCAGCCTCTCAACTATGGCATCTTTCCAACCTGTCACTTCTTCCATATCGATTTCAGGGGCTTGATGTACTGTAATTCCCATATGTCCATTTTCTGCTGAGTGCTTTGTTAATGATTCAAAACGTTCAGCAGCATGAATAAGTGCTTTACTGGGAATACATCCAATGTTTAGGCAAACTCCCCCTGCTTTATCTCCTTCAACAATTACTGTGTCCAAACCTAGTTGTGCAGACCTTATTGCGGCTACATATCCACCTGGGCCAGCACCTACTACCAAAACTTGACATTTACGAACTTTACTCATATCATCACCTTATATAAAAATTAGAGCCGGATGTTGTAGCATTCTTTTCAGTGCCTGAACTAAGGCAGCACCATTTGCTCCATCGACAATTCTATGGTCAAATGAGCTTGAAACATTCATGATTCTTCTGACTACGATTTTTCCATCTTTAACTACAGGCATTTCCCTTGCCTTATGTATTCCTAATATACTCACTTCCGGATGATTAATTATTGGTGTAGCACCTAATCCACCATCTCTCCCTAAACTTGTAATTGTGAAAGTTGATCCTGATAAATCATCGAGGCTTGCAGTTCCAGTTCTAGCAGCTCCAGACACTCTTTGCATTTCTTCGGCTGATTGCCATATATCCATAGCCTCTACATGCTTTACTACGGGTACGAACAACCCTCTATCAGTTTGAGTAGCAATTCCCAGATGTATTGCTGAATGTTGAGTTACGATATTATTGTCATCATCATAATGTGCATTACATTCTTGATGACTTGGCATAATTTTTGCTAGAGCCATCATTATGAATGGAAGATATGTTAATTTGGGCTGACCTTCATTTCTTGAAGCATTTAGCATTTGTCTTAATTCTTCTAACTCAGTTACATCAATCTCTTCAAAGTATGAGAAATGAGGTATGGAAAACTTAGATTTCACCATTTGTTCTGCGATTTTTCTTCTCAAACCAACTACCTTAATCTGATTTGTTTCAGTTCTTTTGGTTGAGTAAGATGTGGGTGGCGCACCAGTAACAGTTCCTCCTGCTGCAATATATACATCTAAATCTGCATGTCGGATCCTTCCAGCAGGCCCCGAACCAGATACTAATGATAAGTCTAAATCAGCATCTCTAGCTCTCCTTCTTACAGCCGGACTTGCTAAAATTCTAATATTTTCTTTTAGAGTATTTACTATTTTTGTTTCTTTAATTTCTGGCTTAGCTTTAGGTAGTGTAGGTGATTTATTTTCTATTACTGGTGCTTCTACTATTTTTTCCTCTACGACTGGTTCTGGTATAACCTCTGGTTCTAATTTTTCTTCAACCACATTATTTTCAGTGCCATCAGTAGAGAATGTTACGAGAGTGGAACCTACTGCCACCATATCTCCAACTTCTCCGCTGAGTTCAGTAACTATACCATCTGTTGGTGAGGGTATTGTGACAGTTGCTTTGTCAGTCATGATATCTACGATTTGGTCATCTTCATTTACAGAATCACCAACTTTGACATGCCATGAGACAATCTCTCCTTCTACTACTCCTTCTCCGATATCTGGTAATTTGAAAATATAATCTCCCATAGTTATTCCTCCTGAGTTTTACGTATTGCTTCTGCTATTCGAGCCGGACTTGGCATGTAATCCCATTCCGTAGTGTGAGGGAATGGTGTATCCCAGCCTGTGACTCTTTCGATACGACTTTCTAGATGGTAGAAACAGCGTTCTTGAATCGAAGCAACCATCTCTGCCCCGAATCCGCTAGTTTTAGGTGCTTCATGAACAATGACGCATCTTCCAGTTTTTTCAATTGATTTGATCACTGCATCCTTGTCCCATGGTACTAGTGTTTGCAAATCAATAAGGTCACAACTGATTCCTGAATTTCTTATTGCCTGCTCGGCAACATGAACCATTGTTCCCCAAGCAATCACTGTACAATTATCTCCTTCCATTGCTAACCTTGCTTCTCCTAAAGGAATTTTATAATATGATTCAGGAACCTCTGCTTCTGGATGTTCTTTCCAAGTAGGGACATTGTGTGGATCTCCATAAAATGGTCCTCTATAGCATCTTTTCGGTTCAAAGAATATCACAGGGTCATTATCTTCTATAGCGCTTATTAACAAGCCCTTTGAGTTAAATGGAGTCGAACAATATACGACTTTTAATCCAGGTGTATGTGTGAACTGCGCTTCTGGTGATTGAGAATGGTGATGTCCTCCTCTAATTCCTCCTCCTGCTGGAGTTCTAATTGTGACGGGGCACCAAAATTCTCCTCCCGAGCGGTGCCTTACTTTGGCCATTTCATTAACTATTTGATCATATGCTGGGAATATATAATCTGCAAATTGAATCTCTACTACCGGTCTCAAGCCATTAATACCCATTCCGAAAGCTGTTGCAGCGATTCCTCCTTCTGATAATGGTGAGTCAAAAACACGATGCTTTCCATGCTTTTCTTGTAGACCATCACAAGTTCTAAAAACTCCTCCAAAATAACCAATGTCTTCTCCAAAGATAATTATTTCTTTATCTCTTTCTAGCATATTGTCCAGTGCACTGTTTACTGACTGAACCATGTTCATATTCACCATGTCATTCATCTCTCCAGCGTTTCATTTCATCCCATTGCTCTAGTAAATGCCATGGTGGTGTTTCGTATACTTCTGTAAATATTGCATCTGATGAGGGGTAAGGACCATTCGCTAAATCCCCAAATTTCACGGCTTCTTTGTATGCACTCATGACTTCTGAATTAAGCCCCTGTTCTAATTTTTCGTGTTTTTCTTCTGACCATTTACCTATGTGTATTAGATGTAATTTCAGACGTTCAATAGGGTCTCCTCCGGGCCAAAAATCACTTGCGTCTGGTCTGTATCTTGATGGGTCATCGCTACTACTATGTGCCCCTGCTCTATATGTCAGGACCTCGATATGCGTAGGACCTAATTTTCTAGAAGCTCTTTCTCTCGCCCATTTTGTAACGGAGTACAATGCTAAGAAATCATTACCATCAACTCTAATGCTTGGTAT
>TARA_B110000263_G_scaffold182574_1_pt1 | contig 28465 bp, 25 predicted proteins | sample TARA_B110000263 | Tara Oceans TARA_B110000263 (sample SAMEA4397730) | marine metagenome | biome: Polar Biome; feature: [MES] marine water layer (ENVO:01000295) within the mesopelagic zone...; material: water (ENVO:00002006), including particulate matter (ENVO:01000060) such...
TCTGACTTAGCTGAAGATTGTATTGCACTTGATCCTACTTTTGATTTTTTAAAATCTTATGGTCCTATATTAGATAAATATTTATTTTCAACACGGTATCCATCATTTACAATCAGTGGATCTCCATTTGAAATTTTTGATAAACATGATTCAACTAAAGCTCATGAAATTTCAAAAGAAGTGATTGATTTTTGTAATGAAAAAATAAAGGATATCTAATGATTGATAAAACAGTTCTTCTTGATAAAGCTATTACGTTAAGTGAAGTTTATGGTAATAATTTAGAAACAGTAGTTTATACACAAGGTTGTGGTTTATCTGCTCGACTTAGATTAGAAAAATTAGGTTTTAATACAAACGGGAAAAAATTTGCTATATCTACATATAATTCATTAATTGAATCAAGAATTCAAAAAGAATCTGAATCTTGGAGAAATGATAATAGAGCAGGTTTAATTTGGTTAGATGACCTATATGAATTAGAAAAGAATAAAGATTTTATACTTCCTATAATTTATCAAGCAGATTTATTTTTAAGTAACGACATTTTAGATCCTAATATTCAAATAGAAGACCAATTTTTTGTTTCAGCGATTATGGGCAGAGCATATAAACATACTTTAGATGAAAAATATTTGAAGTTTATGATTAATCATGTAATTGATAGTCCATTGATGCGAGCAGATGGTATATATATACATTCTAAAATTGCTGAATTTCCATGGGGCAGAGGTAATGGTTTTGCAGCATATGGACTTATTGAAGCAATTTTACACACTCCCGATAATTTTTCAGGAAAAGATGATTTGATTTTAAAGAATAAGAAACATATTGATGCGCTTATTAAATTACAGACAAAGAATGGAGCATGGAGACAAGTCATTGATGATAAGGACTCATATGAAGAATTAACCGCAACATGTATGATTGGATATGCATTGATAAATTCAATTAAATCAAAAATTATATCTAAAAACTATTATGAAATTGTAGAAAATGCTTGGAATTTTGTAGATTCAAAAATAGAAGATACAGGTATTGTTCATGACTCATGTACCGGTACAGGTTCATTAAAAACAATTGAAGAATATCTTATTAGAAAAAGAGAAAATGGATTTGATAATCGCGGAGGTTCATTAGCTGCATGGTTTTTATCTTCACTTTATGATTTCGAGTATAAAATTGAATAATATTTATGACACAGTTATAATTGGTTCAGGATCTGCGGGATCTATTTTAGCTAATAGACTTTCAAACGATCCTACAAGAAATATATTACTAATTGAAGCGGGAAATGATTATAGTAATTTTGACTCTATACCTAAAAATATTTACTATGGAGATGGAACTGTTGTTAACCCAAGTCAATCTGGCAATGATCCTCATGATTGGTCTTATGATGCAGAAAGTACAAAAAATGGACCTCAAATTAAAATTCCTAGAGGAAAAGTAATGGGAGGTTCATCCTCAATAAATGCTCAAATTTTATTAAGAGGTATTAGAGAAGATTATGATAGATGGGCTGAATTTGGTAATGAAAAGTGGTCATTTGATCAAGTCCTACCTTATTTTATGAAATTAGAAAATGATTTGGATTTCCCTGATGATTCGTATCATGGTGATCGAGGCTATATTAAAGTTAATAGAGTACCAAAAAAAGATTGGGATAGTTTACATAGAGCTTTTTATGAGTCATGTATAGATAATGGCTTTCCAGATTGTCCTGATCATAACAAACCAGATTCAACTGGTGTTGGGGCTTTAGCTTTTAATCAAATCGATGGAGTAAGACAAAGCACTGCAATAACTTATCTGAATGATGCAAGATTCAGACCTAACCTTAATATTAAAAGTAATTCATATGTAAGAAAAATTATTTTTAATAATAATAAAGCTGTTGGAATTATGGTTGAGTCTGAAAATAAATCACATGAAATTTTTTGTAGTGATATTATAATTTCTGCTGGAGCTATAGAATCACCAAAATTATTATTAAACTCTGGTGTAGGAAGTCCAGAAAAATTTATTCATCATGGTATTGAACCGGTTTTAGATCTTCCAGGTGTTGGAATGAATCTTAGAGATCATCCTATGGTATTTATTTCTTGGAAACCTAAAGATGATTATATTGAACCGAAGTCAATTATTTCAAGAGTTTCAATGGCATTACGATATACTTCGAAAAATTCAAATTGGAAAAATGATATGATCGTTTATATGAATTCAAGTACAAAGACTTATAATAATCCACAAAACCCTGAAGGAATAACCGCAAACCTTACATTAAACCTTGAGGAAAGTTCAGGAGAAATATCATTAAATGATGATGATCATAATTTATACCCTAAGTTAGCTTATAATTATCTTGATACAGAAAATGATATAAACAGAATGGTTGAAGGTGTTCACATTTTAGATGAATTAGGTAAACATGTATCATTTCAAAATTATGCTTCTGAAATGATACATCCCAATACAACAATTAGAAATAATGATGTATTATTGCAACAATGGTTGCAGAAAAAAATAGTTACAGGTCATCATAGTAGTGGGACTTGTAAAATGGGAAATGATTCTATGTCAGTAGTTGATCAAACTGGTTCAGTCATAGGATTAGAAAATCTAAAGATAGTTGATGCGTCAATAATGCCTGATTGCATAAGAGCAAATACTAACGCAACTGTTATGTTAATTGCAGAAAGAATAATAGATTTATGGAAATAATAGGAGATTATTATGACTAAAATGTCTGGTGGAGAAGCCTTGATTAGCTCTTTAGAAAGAGAAGGTGTTAAAGTAATATTTGGTTTACCTGGTGTTCAAATGTATGGCGTTGTTGATGCCTTACGGCTGAATCCTAATGTTAATATGATAGTGCCAAGACATGAACAAGCAACTTCATATATGGCAGATGGATATGCTAGAGCTAGTAGAGGAATTGGTGTTGCAATGGTGGTGCCTGGACCAGGTTTATATAATGCCGCTGCGGGATTATCAACTGCATATTCATCCAATTCAAAAGTTCTTATGATAGCTGGACAAATACCAAGAGATATTATTGGTAAGGATATGGGCGGATTACATGAAGTTAATGATCAATTAGAAACTATTAAACCTGTAACAAAATTTCAAAAAAGATTATTAAGGCCACATGAAATCCCCGAAGGAGTTTCGGAAGCTTTCAGTAATTTAAAAAATGGAAGACCCAGACCTGTTGAAATTGAAATGCCACCAGAAACTATGGTTGAAAAGGAAGATGTTCAACTTTTAGAGGCTTCAGTATTTAAAAGAAACGAACCTAAAGAAAATTCTATTGATGAAGCTGTAAATATGATTTTGAAAGCAAAAAACCCTATTATTTATGCAGGTACAGGTGTAATTAGGTCTGAAGCTGAAGAAGAACTATTAGAGTTGACAGAATCTACAAATATTCCAGTAATAACTAGCGCAGCAGCTAAAGGTGTCATTTCTGATGAACATTCTCATAGCTTAGGTTCATCTTTATCAGGAGAAGGCCAACTTAAAAATATTATGGAAAATAGTGATCTGATAATTATTCTAGGTTCTAGATTTGCAATTAGATATCCATCAGCTTTAGATACTCCTAAAATTCAAGTAGAAATTGATAAAAGTGAAATTGGTAAATTTCATAAAAAATCAGTTTTACCAGTCATTGGTGATGCAAAAATTTCCATCCAAAAAATTTCTCAAAAAATTAAAGATATGGGTGGAACTAGTTTTAATTCACCTTCTGAAAAAGTAAAAAATATTAGAAAAGTTTTAGATTCAGGAGTTGAAGGATTACACCCTCAGCATGATATTCTTAATTCTCTAAGAAAAGGGATACCAAACGATGCTATTACAGTTTGGGATATGACTCAAATGGGATATTATTCTAGATCTTATTGGAAAACATTTAATACATCTACATATTTTGATTCAAGTTATTCAGGAAACCTAGGTTGGGCTTTTCCAACAGCGCTAGGGGCTAAAGTTGCCAAACCAGAATTAACTGTTGTTTCAATATCTGGTGATGGAGGATTCATGTACAATGTTCAAGAACTATCTACTGCTGTTAAATATGGTATAAACATAATTGCAGTTGTATTTAATGATGGTTTTTATGGTAATGTTCGAAGAGATTTAGAAATGGATTGGGGTGGTGACTATGGAACTAGTTTTGTAAACCCTGATTTCGCAAAAATGGCTGAAACTTTTGGTGCATTAGGTATTAAGGTTAATGACCCAACAAAGGTTCATTTAGCTTTAGAAGAAGCAATATCTGCTAACAAACCTACTCTAATTGAAGTAAATATGATGGATACAAAAGATGTTCCTAGGCCTTTTTCAGGTAGAGCTCCATGGACACTTCCTCAAGATGGACTATTATAAGCTGTAATTCTTAACCAAGTAATAATAAGTTTTATAAATAGCAAGGTACAATATTATCGTAATACATTGTATAAATTAGTAATAAAAAATAGTAACAACAGTAAATGTTTAGTTTAAAATGACTAATATTAGAAACTTTTCCATAATAGCTCATATTGATCATGGTAAATCTACTTTAGCTGATCGATTTATTGAAATTACTAAAGCAATTTCAAAAAGAAACTTTAAAGAACAAGTTTTGGACACAATGGATATTGAGCGTGAGAGAGGTATTACTATCAAAGCTCAAACTATTCAGTTGAATTATAAACTTGATGATAATGATTATGTTATAAATTTAATTGATACACCAGGTCATGTAGATTTTACATATGAAGTTTCTAGATCTTTAGCAGCATGTGAAGGAGCTTTATTACTTATTGATGCTACTCAAGGGGTTCAAGCTCAAACTATCTCTACTGTTTATCAAGCATTTGATCAAAATCTTGTAATTATTCCTGTTATAAATAAAATTGATTCTCCTTTGGCAAACACAGAAAAAATTATACAAGAAGTGACAGAAATTCTAGGTTTTGACGAAGAAGAAATTTTAAAAGTTTCAGCAAAAGATGGTACTGGAGTTAAGGAATTATTAGAAGCTGTAATCAATAAAATACCTTCACCTAAATTATCAGAAACTCCCACTATGCTTAAGGCACTTATTTTTGATTCCAAATACGATTCTTATAAAGGTGCAATAGCTTATGTTAAGGTGGTAAGTGGTGAAATTAAAAAAGGACAAAAAATTTATTTTCATAATACTAAATCTGAACAAGAAGCAATTGATGTTGGGTATCTACAACCAAATCAAGTATCTTCAGATTCATTAAAAACTGGTTATGTTGGATATGTTGAGACTGGTATAAAAAACTTGAAAGATATTAAAGTTGGGGATACCATCACAGATCTACATAATAAGGATATTAAACCTTTAATAGGATATAAAGAGTCTGTCCCAACTGTTTATACAGGTCTATATCCTGTTGATTCTGATAAATATCAAGATTTAAGAGATGCTTTAGATAAACTTTATTTAAATGATCCAAGTTTAGTATATGAACCTGAAACATCTTCAGCTTTAGGTTTTGGATATAGATGTGGTTTCTTGGGTATGTTACATATGGAAATTATTCAAGAAAGATTAGAAAGAGAGTACGATTTAGAACTTATAACTACAGCTCCAAGTGTTACTCATACTGTTTATATGAAAAATGGTGATATAACTAGAATACAAAATCCTTCAGAGTGGCCTGAAACTCAAAACATTGATTATATTACTGAGCCTTGGGTAAAAACAACCATTATAACCCCAGAAGAATATATTGGTAAAGTTACAGAATTTTTATCTTCAAAAAGAGGTGAGTTTGGTCAAATTGATTACATTCAAAGCGGTAAAAAAATTACTTCAAAGCGGGTTCTTATATCTCATTTTCTTCCATTGTCAGAAATATTAATTGACTTTTTTGATGGTTTGAAATCTTGTTCATCAGGTTATGCTTCAATGGATTATGAAATAATAGATGAAAGAAAAGCTAACTTAGTTAAGTTAGAAATTTTGGTTCATCATGAAAATGTTGATCCATTATCATTAATTACTGAAAAAACTAAAGCTCCATATAAAGGCAAGGAATTAGTTAGCAAATTAAAAGATTTAATTCCTAGACAAATGTTTCAAGTTCCAATTCAAGCTGCAATAGGAGGAAAAATCATTGCTAGAGAAAATATAAGTGCTCTAAGAAAAAATGTTTTAGCAAAATGTTATGGCGGTGATATAACCAGAAAAAGAAAATTACTTGAACAACAAGCTAAAGGGAAAAAAAGAAGGATGAAAATGATAGGTTCAGTTGAAGTTCCCCAAGAAGCTTTTATGGCAGTATTAAAACTTTGATTAGTATTTTTCTAATATAAGTTTAGAATTTTTTAAAAAAAACGATGAAGCCTGAACTAAACCTTTAGGATTCCCTGTATCAAAATGATAGCCATCTAGTATTTTTCCAGAAACATTAGTTTTTGATAATGAAGTCATCAATGCATCTGTTAGATTAACTTCATCATCAGAAACATCCATTATTTCATCAAATATAGAACTTTCAAGAATATATCTTCCCAAAATTGCTGTTTTAGATGGAGCTTCTGATAATTTTGGTTTCTCAATAAGTTTATTAATATTATACCTGTCAGCTTCTTCAGTAAAATCTACAATTCCCTTTGTAGGAATTTCCGAATTTTTCACGTTATTTAAACCTATAACGTGACCTTTATATTTTTTATAAATTGTATTTAATTGTGAAATTGAATTAGGTTTTGAAAAAATCAAATCATCTGGAAGAATTACAGCAAATGCATTATCTCCAATTATTCTTTTAGTTAATTTAATAGCATGGCCTACACCTAATGGTTTTTCTTGTAGCAAAAATCTAATATCAGCAAAATTGCTTATTTGATTTTGTAATTCTAACAAGTCGTTTTCACCAGAATCTTCTAGATTTTTATTTAAATTTGGATTATGTGTGAAATAATTTCTAACTGAATCCATTCCATCACCTATAATTATTAAAATATTTTCAATTCCAATTGAGGCAGCTTCTTTTACTGCAAAATGAATTATTGGATAACTACCTATAGGTAACATTGCTTTAGGTACAGAACGTGTTACTGGAAGTAGTCTAGTACCTAAACCTGCACAAGGAATAACCGCCCAATTAAGCTTATTAACAGATGCCATAAATTTCCTTAAATTGTAGTTACTTTAATAATAGATCAATAATGGTGAATTGGGAAATTTCTATTGTTAAATAATGTGTTATAAAATACAATAATTATTAATATGAAAAAAAAACTTGGACAAAACTTTTTAAGAAATAAAGATATTTCTAAAAGCATTGTGGATCTTGCAGAAATATCTGAAGATGTTGAAGTTTTTGAGATTGGTCCTGGAGACGGTTCCCTAACAGAAAATTTAATTAAATTACCCAATAATTTACATTTAATTGAATTTGACGAAGAACTAATCAAACCTCTTTCTAATAGATATAAACACAATAATGTTAATATAATAAATTCAGATGCTAGGTTTTATAAACTACCAAATGATAATAAATATACGATTATAGGTAATTTACCATACTACGCTTCTAATATTATTATCAGAAATTTTTTATTTCAAAAAAATATTGTTTCAATGATATTTACTGTACAAAAAGAGGTTGGAGAACAAATTGTAGCACCTGATGGTAAAAAATCTTATCTAAGTTTTTTAATTCAAAACCATGCAATTACTAAAAAATTACTTGTAATAAAAAATACTGAATTTTATCCAATTCCTAAAGTTGACTCAATGACTATTAAAATTATACCTAACGATGAAATATTAGATCAAGATTATATAGATTTTGTTAGAAAATGCTTTTCAAGTCCACGAAAAAAAATTGCAAATTCGATTTTTAAAGGATTTGAAATGGAAATGTTAGTAATAAAGAAAATTATCAAAATTTCTAAACTAGATGAATATCTTAGACCTCAGCATTTAACTTTACTAGATTGGAAAAAATTATATCAAGTTTATAGAGAAATTGTTTGATGATTAAATCTAAAAGTTATGCAAAAATCAATCTTGGTTTGGAAGTAATAGGAGAACGAGATGATGGGTATAATAATATAAATTCAGTTATTACAAAAATAAATTTATTTGATGAAATTACATTAGAAATTGCGAATAAAAATTCTATAAATCAGGATGGAATATTAGAAAAAAATAACATTATTTTTAAAGTTATTAATTATATGCAAAATAATTATATTTCTAAAAATTTAAAAATCTCAGTTAAGAAAAATATTCCATATTCATCAGGTTTAGGAGGAGGGTCTTCAAATGCAGCAACTGTAATAAAGTTAATTGATAATATGTTTAATTTGAATTTAGACTCTAAAGAAATATTTGATATTGGATTATTATTTGGTTCAGATGTACCATTTTTCTTAGGACCAAATACTGCTTTTGTAACTGGTAGAGGAGAAAGATTATTATTTATTCCTAAACCTAAAATTGATAATATTCTACTAATTTATCCTAAAATGAATTTACAAAACAAAACTAAAACTGTATTTAAAAATTTATCAACTTTTTCAAATGGTAATCATCAACAAGAATTAATCAGAAAAATCAAAAATCATGAAATTATTTTTTCATCTCAATTTAATGGATTAGAAGAAGCTGCTTTTAATAGTTTTTCTGAACTTAAAGAATTTAAAACTAAATTAATGTCATTAGGATTGTCAAATATCTCCATGAGTGGTGCAGGACCTACGTTCTATTCAATATTATCTAAAACTGAAACTAAAATTATGAAAAATAAAATTGAGAATATAACAAATGCAAATTGTTATGATTTAGGTTTGCTATGAATATTTATAATATTGTTTTAGCCTTTATTTTAATGTTGGTAAATTGGTTGATATTCTCAACTTACTTCAATATATATATAGTTTATAAAAAAGTTGACAATTATCCAGATCCAAAAAAAATTTTTTCAATAAATCTTATAGCATTATTATTCTATTTCTTTATTTATTTATTAGCTTCAATTTATTTTGAATTTAATAGTATTAAATCTTTTGAAATTATTTCATTTGTATTTTTACATTTCTTTATATTTTCAATGTTATTATTTTTTTCATTATTTATATATTTAATTGAAAAAATAAATATTATACATCTAATTCTAGTTGTATTTTTTTCTATTCTAATTATAAGTTTTATATATCCATTTTTATTACAAATTGCATTTGAAAAATATGAATAGAAATTCTAAATTTATAATAGATTCTGATGTTGATTTACAAAACACGTTAGATTCTGGACAATCTTTTGCATGGGAAAAATTAGATCATGAAAAATCAATTCTCTTTAAAGGTTTTTATAATGATTATGAAATTTTACTGGAACAAAAAGTTGATCATATTGATGTTGAAATTTTAAATAATAAACAACATGAAAATTTTATTAATGACTTTAAAAATTATTTAGGAGATAAGCCTTCTGAATTAAAAAACTATAAATTATTAATAAATGATCCTGTGATTTCACCCGTAATAAATAGATATCCTGGACTTCGAATATTAAAGCAAGATCCATGGGAATGTATTGTTGGCTTTATAACTTCTAGCTGTTCAAATTTACAACGAATAAAACATCATATAAAACTACTACGTGAAATAAATGCTGATAAATTTCCATTACCATACGAAATATTATTTATGGGAGAGAAAAAATTAAGAGAATTAGGTTTTGGCTTTAGAGCTCCATATATTATAAATATTGCAGAAGCACTAACAAATGAGTTGATTTTCATAGAAGAATTAGAAAATAAAAGTTATGAATTCGCTTTAAATGAATTAGTCAAAGTTAAGGGTATTGGAAGAAAAATTGCAGATTGTATCCTTGCTTATTCTTTTAATAAAACTGAGTCATTTCCAGTAGATAGACATGTCTTAAATGGTTTGATTAGATGGTATGATTTTCCAATAAATATAAATCCAATTAAAGCTAGCGATATAGCGAGAAATATGTTTGGAGATATCTCTTCACATGCACAACAATATATATTTCATAGACAAAGACTTGCAAGTAGAGCATCAAATTGGGGTGGCAGTCACAAAGAGTTAGCTATAAGCAGTGATATAAATTAGATATAAATTTTTCTTCACTATTTATTTTTTCAATATCTACAGTATTATTTAAATCTAATCTTGATTTTATAGAAATCAATTTATTCAATTCTTTTTTTTGAATTTTGGAAAAATTGAGCGAATTTATAAACTCATTTATTGATATATCACTATTATCCATCATCGCAAAAAAAATTTTGTAAATTAAATTTAATGAATTCCAATATTTTTTTTCAATAAATGAAATTTTCCCCATAAATCTTAAAGGAAATAAAGTTTCTAAATTTTTACAATTTTTTATTAATTGAATAATTTTTTCAATGTTATTTTCTTGCAAAATTTTTATGATTTCATTATTTTTTCTGAACTTTGAAATATTTTCAACTTCATTAATAGAATGTATAATATTATCTTTAGTAGATAGTTCAAAGTCAAAATTTAATCTAGCTTTATATCTAATACATCTATAAATTCTTGTTGGGTCATCCGTAAATGAATCAGAATGAATAATCTTAATTAATTTGTTATCTATGTCTTCTATTCCATTCAAAGGATCTATGATTTTAAAGTCTTTTTCCTGTATTTCTATTGCTAAAGCATTAATTGTAATATCTCTTCGAAATAAATCTTTAATAATATTAGATTTTTCCCAAGTAGGTAATTCTCCTGGATATAAATATTTCTCTGTTCTACAATGAGCTAGGTCTATATTGTAATTATCACTTTGAATTTTATAATTTAAGAATCCATGTGTTTTTTTTACATTAAGTTGCAATTCATTACCAAGTGACTTAGAAAAACTATTAATATCTCCATCAATGGCAATATCTAAATCAAAATTTTCTTCAAAGTGATTATTAAAAAAATCTCTAACAAATCCTCCAACTAAATAAATTTTTATGGGATTTGAGATTTTGTATTTCTTACAGTAATCTATAATAAAATTAATAGAATTATTTTTACTTAGAATATCTTTAAATAAGTTTTCTTGTTTTTTATTCAAGTTTTTAATATTTTTATATTTATATATATATATATTTTATATATTTTATAGCTTAAAGGATTACATAAATGAAAAATAATGTTGAAAAAATAAACGTATATTTTGATTACACTTGCCCTTGGGTAAGACAAGCAGGATACTGGTTAATTGGCATTGAAAAAGAATCTATAGTTGAAATTAATTGGAAACCTTATCTCTTAGAACAGCAAAACTCTGAATTTGAAGAGGGTTGGAAAGCCTGGGACCAAGACTTAGAAAAATATGTTAGCAGAGGTATATGGCCTCATTTAGGTGGAATAGCAGCAAGAAACCTTTCTATAGAAGCTGGATATAAATATATGGAAGCTATATTCGAAGAAAAACATGTAAAAAGAAATGATGTTAGATCTAGAGATTTTATTATAGATCTAGCAAAATCATTAAATATTTTTTCCAAAGATTTTGAAAATGATATGCATTCTTCAGAATCTTTAAAGTATATTGCCCAATCTCATGAAGAAGCGTCCTCTAAAGGGATTTTTGGTACACCAACCATAGAGTTTGATGATGATAATTCTGTATTTCTTAAAACTTTTACACCACCAAAAGAAGATTACTTAAAATTTTATGAAAGCCTCAGAAATTTAACCTTCAATAATACTTATTTTGGAGAATTGAAAAAACCTCAACCTCCTTGGCCAAAGCAACATAGTTTATGATTGAACAATTAATTGAGGAATTTCTTAAAACTGATGAACAAAATTTTAAAATTGTATTCACGCATAGTTCATTTATAAATGAAAATTCAAAAAATGATTCAGAATCAAATGAGAGATTAGAATATCTAGGAGATTCAGTGATAAGTTACATTATCAGTAATTATTTATTTGATAATTATCCCAATCTTTCTGAAGGAGACTTATCTAAAATTAGATCAGAAATAATAAATCAAAACTCTTTAGCTGATATAGCAAAAACATTGAATTTGGGTGATTATCTTATCTTAGGTAAAGGTGAAGAAAGTAATCAAGGTAGGATAAAAAAATCTAATTTATGTAATTTATTTGAAGCTTTATTTGGTTATTTTTCATTAAATATTGGTATTGAAGAAACTTCAAAATTATTACTAAAATTAGTTAAAGATAAAATTACTTACTTAGTTAATGAAAAAGCTTATTTTGATCCTAAATCTAAATTACAAGAAAAATTACAAAAAGATAATATATCATTGCCTATATATAAATCAGAGCAATTGAAAAATGGTAAATTTAAAATTAATTTATTTGTAAATAATATTGTATATGCAACTGCTACAGGAAACAGAAAAATAGATGCAGAGAAACAAGCAGCAGAAATTGCTTTAACTAAATTTTAAATAAATCATATGATTTTTTATTATATTTTATCACCGTTATTTTTATCACTTATTTTATATTTTTCTGGTTATGCATTTAATGATTTTTTTCGTGACAAAAAATATTTTAAATTAAATAAAATTATTTCAGGGTTTCTTATATTGATATTTTTAGGGACTCTAATTTCAATATTTTCTTTTAATTTTATAACTAATCAAAATACTTGGATAATTAGTTATTTAAGTATTTTATTAATTACTCTTATATATCTTTTAAAAAACAAGGTTTTAAAAGTTTCGTTTTATTCTCTATTTAGTGTTGAAATACTTTTGTTTATAATTATATATTTTTTGGTTATTTCTATAAGATTTATAAATCCAGATATATTAAACACTGAAAAAATTATGGAACTTATGATACTTACATCAGTTCTTGAAGGAGATAATTTTACACCTAAGGATCTTTGGTTCCACAATAATAATATTTCTTACTATAGCTATGGATACTTTGTATTTTCTTCTATTCCAAACATTTTACATATTAAAAGTGAGTATGCGTTCAATATAATTTTACCTTTAGTAATATCAATGTCATATTTATCCATTATTAATTTACTTTATGTTATTGATCCGAAGCTAAATAGAACTAAATTTTTACTTATACCTTTTTTTTGTTTTATTTTTATATTCTTTCTTGCACCTTTGGCTTCAATAATTGAGTTTATAAACCATTTAGGGATTGGAAATCAAAATTTTTACAAATTTATTTCTATAGACGGTATAACTCAAATGAAGGAAATTAAAATTTTATGGCCAGATGGTAATTGGTGGTGGTTTTCTATTTCAAGAATAATTGGTTATAAAAATGAAACTTTAGGAGTATCAGATTATACAATAAATGAGTTTCCAGCATTTTCTATCATTTTAGGAGATATTCATCCTCATTTACTAGCTATTCCTTTTTTGATTATAAGTTTTGCTATCATATACACCTTATTTAAGGAATTGAAGTTCAATAATTTTAATTTGATATTAATGAATATTTTTTTATTAATATCAATTTTAATTAATCCTTGGTATATTATACCTTTATTCTGGTTTTTAATTTTAAATATATTTTTTTATTATATTAAAGAATCTCCTAAAAATATAAAGTTTCAATACATAGAGTTTATAAAGTTGCTGATTCCAACAATATTAATTATTTTAATTACATTTATTTTTATAAATCCATCAAATCAATTAGTGTTTCCATTTATAAAATTTGCTAAAATTTCAAGTAAATTTCATCATTTGATATTATATTGGGGACTTTCAATAATCCCTTTAAATATATATCTATTTAGAAAATTTTTATCAGATTCCAATAAAATATCTTATTATAAAGTTTTTATATCATTAATTATATTTTTTATATGTTTAACTATATTTTCAAACAGAACATTTATAGATTTTAGTTTTTTTATAAATTATATTTTAGGATTATTATTATTTTCTTTTACTTTATCTTCAACTATTGTTTTGATATTAAAAAATGATAAAGATAAATATTTGTTAATTTTAATCTTATCTAATATTTCAATAATTTATGGAACAGAATATTTGTATATAATTGATTCATTTAATAACAGAATGAATACTATTTTTAAATTTTATTTTGTAGGGTATTTGATTTTAAATTTACTTTCCTTTTATATAATTTATAGATTTCTAGTTAATAATATAAATATTAAGAAATATATTTTTATTATTAGCATTTTTTTTATACTTACTCCTAGTTTATGGTGGACTATAGCTGCAATTAAAACTAGAAGTAATGAAAACCAAGGAGATTACTCTCTAAGTGGTATCAACTACCTATCTGCTGATGATAAAGAAGCAATATCCTTTATAAGGAAAAATATTGATAAGGATAAAATTATTTTAGAAGGTGTAGGTAAAGCATATTCAAAATCAAATTTATTCTCTTCAACTACAGGGCGTGCAACTGTATTAGCTTGGGTAAATCATCAATTACAGTGGAGAAAAGACCTCTCAAGCATTATTGAGTTAAATAATAAAATTGAAGATTTTTATAATAATCCTAATATAAATGACCAAATTATTAATCAATATAACATTTCATATATAATTTATTCAGATTATGAGAAACTTAGGTATAAAAAATCCAAAAAATCAGATTTTAATAAATTTAATTTAATATTTGAAAACAATAAAATTAATATCTATTCAATAAAATAATGATAAAGCTAACAATAAATTATAAAATAATATCCTATCTTATACTAAGCATATTTGCTTTTATACTTAGACTATTTGACCTTTCTAGCAGGGCTGTTCATCACGATGAAAGCCTCCATGGTTTTTTTTCATATATTACTTCACAAGGCGAATATTACTCTCATAATCCATTAACCCATGGAATGTTTTTATTTAATATTCTTTCTAGTTTTTTTTGGACTTTAGGAGATTCTGATTTTATTTTACGATTACCTTTTGTAATATTTGGTATCCTTATAATTTTTTTACCATTGTTGTTAAGAAAAGAATTGGGTTTTTTATCTGTATTTATTTTTTCATCAATGTTAACTATTTCACCTACCATAAGTTACTTTAGTAGATTTGCAAGAAACGATATTTTTATGGCCTTTATTCTTATTGTTTTTATAATTTCAATATTTAAATATATTAAATATTCAGATAATAAATGGCTTTATATATTAGTTTCAACTATGGCATTAGGTTTCACTATTAAAGAGACAATGTATATAAATGTTTTTGGGATATTGATTTTTTTGTTTATTTATTCATTTAATGATTTAAGAAATTTGATTTTAGGGAAAATTAATATTAATAATATAAATAACTTCACTAAATTATTTCTTATTATTTTTGCCCTATGTTTACCTTTATCAGCCCCTTTTATTTCTGTATTCCAATCTTCATTAGGTATCATTTTGGCAAGCCCAGATGGATATCCAGGAACACCTCCTGGATTACCTGTAGGTAATGGTATTGTTTTGTCATGGATAATTACTGTAGTTTTCATCACCTTTAGTTTTTTTATTGGATTATTTGTAAATAAAAAATTATTTCTAAATTTATTTTTTTTATTTTGGCTAATATTTATTTTAATGTTCACAACTTTCTTAATATCTCCTCAAGGAATAATTACAGGTCAATGGCAATCTCTTGGTTATTGGTTAGCACAACATGAGGTTGCGAGAGGGAGTCAGCCTTATTATTATTATTTTATAATACTAATTACTGATGAGTTTTTAGCATTTATTATTGGAATACCTTTGTCAATAATTTATTTATTTAAAGGAGATTTGTTTAAAAAACTTATATCATTTTGGGCAATTTTTTCATTTATATCATTTTCTTTTGCAGGAGAAAAAATGCCATGGTTAGTAGTAAATTTAACTATTCCATTCATTATTTTGACTTCAATTTTTCTAAGTGAAATTATACTATTTAACTATAAAAAACCATATCAAATATTAATTTTTTATTTATTATCTGTTTTTGCAATATATATAATTGTTTTTAAATTATTATTTACTAATTATGAAATATTGAATAATAATATTTATTATGATTTATTATTTTTATTTGTATCTATATTGATAATAATTTTCATTTTTATACAAAATAAAAATCTTTTTCAATTAAAAATATTTCTTCATTCATTTATTTTTATATTCTTGATTTTTTCCATTGTTTTAACAGTCAGAACAACTAATAATATTTTATTTAAATTTTCAGATGACCCAAAAGATTTACTCATTTATACTCAAACTTCAGAGAATTTACATAGTATAAATTCTGAAATTAATGAATTGTATATAAAAAAACCTAACCTCTCTTTAGCTGTGGATAATTCAGATGGTTTTGCTTGGCCTTGGATGTGGTATTTAAGGGGAAGAGAAAACATTACATGGTTTAATGATATGGATTATGAAAATTTAGAAGGAAATTATGATGTGATGATAATGAATATGAAAAATATTGATAAATTTTCAGAACAACTTTTATCTAATTATGATGTACAAAGAAACTTTTCGCATAGAAAATGGTTTCCCGAAAGTGTTTATAGAAATAAAAACATTAAAGACTTATACCTTTTGTTTTCTAATTCAAATAATAGAATTGCCTTAAAAGATTATTATATTTATAGAGATTTACCTAAAAATTCTGGGAGTTCAGATGCAGTTTATTTAAAGTCAAAATCTTTATCAACAATTGAATAAATTTATAAAAAAAAAATATAACTTATTATCAATAATTTTTTCAATATTATTTATATATGGTTTAATAATATTAGTAAAAGATATTGATTTAATTTTTAATAAAATCAATCAAATAGAAATCCATGTATTTATTCTGGCTTCTATAATTTATTTTATATCAGTTATATTACGTTTTATTAGATGGAAAATTATATATATAGAGCTTTTTGGAAGTTTTAGATTTAATATTTTTCGCGAAACAATAATTGGATATATGGCAAATAATTTATTTCCTTTTAGACTTGGAGAAATCTATAGAGTTAAACGAATAACTGATATAGAAAAAGTAAGTTTTATAAAAGTTTTATCTACAATTTTTTCAGAAAGATTTACTGATGTTTTAGCATTATTATTGTTACTTATTATTTCTTTCCCGTTTATAAATAATTGGGAATTTGAATATATAGAAATTGATTATATTTCTCTCAAATATTATTTATTTATAATTTTATTTTTATTTATATTATTAATATTTTTATATGTATCTAATTTGAATTTAATCAAAACAATAAGACAAAAAATGATTGTTACAATATTTTCCCTTTTAGAATTTTTTATAGAAAAAAGAAAACCATCAGTTTATTTTAAAATTTATACTCTTTCTATATTAATTTGGCTTGTTGAAGCTATTGTTTATTTCTATATAGCCAAACAATTTATATTTGATATTGATTACGTAAATCTTTTTTTTATAATATTAATTGTTTGCTCAATTACTAATCTTTCAGGAATTATACCTTCTTTGCCTGCTAATATTGGTAATTTTGAATTTTTTGGCACATTGACTTTTTTAATCTTAGGGATTGATTCTATATTAGGAGCTTCAATTATAATTACGGTTCATATCGTTTTATTTATTCCAATTACTTTTACAGGTCTTATAATGTTGCTAACAGAAAAAATTAAACTTTATATTAAATAATGAAAATTTGTATAATAGGAGCAGGAATAACTGGCTTATCATCAGCCTATAAGTTATCTACTTTAGGTCATGAAGTTAAAATATTTGAATCAAATTCATTTTCAGGAGGTCAAGCTTCAACTGTTAAGATTGATGATTTTGAAATTGAAAAAGCATATCATCACTTATTTGTTACTGATAAATCTATATTGAAGCTATATAAAGATCTTGGAATTCAAGATGAACTTGAATGGTTCAAGTCTTCTGTTGCAACATATTCTAATAATAAAATTTGGCCAACGACAACTCCTGTTGATTTACTTAGTTTACCTATAATATCTTTTAAAGAAAGAATTAAATTATCTTTTATTTCAGTACGATTAAAATTTATTAATAACTGGAAAAAATTTGAAAATATCACTGCTTATGATTGGTTATCAAATCAGGTAAGTGAAAATACATTTAAGATAATTTTTGAACCTTTATTAAGAGGTAAGTTTGGAAAATACTATAAACAGATTTGCATGCCATGGTTTTGGGCAAAAATCCAATCAAGAGTATCTTCCAGAAATAAAATGTTTCAAGAAATTCTTTGTTATCCTAAAAGTTCATTTTCATTTTTAATTAAAAGTTTAGAAAATAAAATAATTGAAAACGGTGGATATATTTACCATAACCATATAGTTACTAAAGTTAACGTTAATAATAATAAAATTAAAGCAATTGAATATATTAACGATAATAAAATCAAAGCAACTGAAAATTTTGATATAGTCATCTCAACTACTCCGTATAGTATTCTTTCTAAACTTGTTCCTTTTGATAAAGAAATTTTGACAGATATGAAAAAAGTTGATTACATGTCTGCAATAGTGGTTATTTTAATTTTAAAAAATCCTATTTCTAAATATTATTGGCTTTCAATTGCTGATAATGAATTTCCATTTCTAGGAATAATTGAACATACAAATTTGATTCCTAAAGAAAGATATGGTGGGTCTAATATTATATATATAACTAACTATGTAGAGGCAAACAATGATTTATTAACACTTGATTACAAATCTTTGATGAAAATCTATTTGCCATTTTTAAAAAAAATAAACACAGATTTTAATATGGAATATATTGAAGATTATAAATTTAATAAAATTAATTATGCGCAACCAATTATTCCAATAAATTATTCTTCATATAAAATACCTATAAAATTACCAATTAAAGGTTTATACTCTGCTAATACAGCTCAGATATATCCTGAAGATAGAGGAACAAATTACTCTGTTAAATTGTCTGAAACAGTCACAAAACTTATACAGGAGGATGAAAATGGATTCACTTAAAAATAAATCAGTAATTTTAACAGGAGCAGGCTCAGGAATTGGTAGAGTAACAGCTCAAATGCTAGGTGAAATGGGAGCTAATGTTTTTATTGTAGGAAGAAGAGAAAATTTATTACAAGAATCTGTTAGTGAAATTGAAAACGCAGGTGGTAAAGGTGCTTATTTAGCTGTAGATTTAGAAGATGGTGACAGTGCTGCTAATGTAGCAGAAGAAGCAATTAAGGTATTTGGAAATATTAATTATTTGGTTAATAATGCTGGACATAGTAGTAAGGTTCGCTCAATGAGATATGTTGAGAAAGATGATTGGCAATCTGTTTTTAATGTTAATGTTGAAGCAGTTTACAGACTAACCCAAGCAATACTACCAAATATGATTGATAATGGAGGCGGAACCGTTGTTACGGTTTCTTCCATGGCTGCTTTAAGTCCAGGTTTAATGGGGGGAGCTCCATATTCATCTGCTAAAGCTGCAGTAGCCGCTATGATGACTGCGCTAAGAGAAGAACTTAGAGAATACGGTATTAGAAGTTGTACTGTATATCCAGCTGAGGTTGATACTCCAATTTTAGATAATAGACCACTACCTCCAGATGCAAAAGCAAGGTCAACTATGATGCAACCTGAAGATATAGCAGAAGCAATTTTATTATGTATGAGAATGCCACATAGAACAAACATTAATGATCTTGTTATTAGTCCTACTATTTTGAGAGATACAACTGAAGATATTAAAGTTGCTAAAACTTTAAAGTATAAATAGTATCTTTTTGTCATATAAATAACTTGTTACCTAAAATTGGAGTTGATAAAATTAGAATTGGAAATACTTCAGGAGTAGATTTGTCAGATAATAATATAGATTCAGATTCTTTAAGACTTAAAATTACAGAATCTATATCTAATCAAAAAAGAAATACGGTAACTGTTCTTTCTTCATTGCTAGCAGTTCAAGATTCGTTTCATTATATTCCAGATGTAGCAATAGAAGAAATTGCTAAAACTTGTAAAGTCACTATAAACGATGTTTGGAGTGTCGCTTCATTTTATACTAATTTTAGATTTACACCACCTGGAGATAAAACATTAGATGTTTGCTGGGGTCCTAGTTGCCATATAAACGGTGCTCAAAAATTAATTACTCAGGCTCATAAGTTATTAGATATTGATGGCGAAGGTGAAAGTGAAGATAATAAGGTCACCTTGAGATATTCTACTTGTTTAGGAGCTTGTGCTCAAAGTCCAGTGTTTGCTATTGATCATAAAATGTTTGGGAGATTAAATGAAGGCAAAGTAAATACTATTGTTGAAACATTAAAGAAAGAATAAATGACAGATAATTACAAAAAATTACAAAAAAAATCTCAAGACTATATAAATAATTTATACAATAATAAAATTGTAATTAAAGTACAAACAGGTACAAGCGGCCAAGCTGTTGGAGCAGATGAAATACTTAAATCTTTAAGTTTAAAATCTAATAATAATATAAATGTTTTAGAAGTTGGCTCAATGGGTCTAATGTATTTAGAACCTATTATAGTTGTTATCTTACCATCTAAAGATAAAATATTTTATGCTCATGTTGATGAGTACATTGCAAATAAAATTTATAAACACTATGAAACTAACGAATCAATTTATAAAGAAAATGCTTTTGCTTATGATTCAACTAATACTTTAGATATTGGTTTGCCAAAAATTTCTGATCTTCCGCAAATTTCTAAACAATTAAGAATTGCTACTAGAAATTTTGGAGAAATTACGCCTGGTGATATTTTTCAATACGTTAATTCTGGTGGCTATCAAGCAATTAACAAAGCTTTGTTTGAGATGACTCCTGAAAATGTTGTTGATGAAGTTAAAAACTCAGGATTAAGAGGAAGAGGAGGCGCGGCTTTTCCTACAGGACTTAAATGGAGTTTCTTAGCACCAAGTAAAGCACCAGTAAAATATGTTTTATGTAATTGCGAAGAAGGTGATCCTGGTGCTTATAATGATAAAGGTATACTTGAAACTGACCCTCATACACTTGTTGAAGGTTTGATATTAAATGGATATGCAACAAACTCAAATAAATCTTATGTTTTTATAAGACAAGGTCATGATATTCCTATCAGAGCCATAGAAAGAGCAATTAAAGAAGCATATGATAACGGATTATTAGGTGAAAATATTTTAGGTTCTAAATTTTCATTTGATATGGAAGTGTCATTAACTGGAGACTCATATGTAGCTGGTGAAGAAACAGCCTTAATGGAAGCAATTGAAGGAAAAAGATCTACCCCTAGATTTAAACCACCATTTCCTGCTGCATCTGGTTTATGGAAAAAACCTACTAATATAAATAATGTTAAAACAATTTCTTATGTTCCTGAAATAATAAAAAATGGTTCTGATTGGTTTAAATCTACTGGAACAGAAAAATCTACAGGTACAGCTATAGTCTGTTTATCTGGACATATTAACAGGCCTGGTATGTATGAAATACCAATGGGAATGACAATAGAAGATGTATTAGAAGATATTGGTGGCGGTTCAAGTTCATCAACTGAAATTAAAATGCTACAAACAGGAGGTCCTCTTGGGGGAGTTTTAGGTAAAGAAGGCTTTGCAACTAAAATTGATTTTGATGAAATGGCAAAATCTGGAGCTATTTTAGGATCAGGAGGAATTATTGTTTGTGATGGATCAGTATCTGTTGTAGACCTGATTAGAAACCTTGTAGCTTTTAACCAATTTGAATCTTGTGGTAAATGTTTCCCATGTAGATTGGGAAATACACATATGTATGATGTTCTTGATAGACTTTGTAATTCAGCTAGTAAGCCAAACGACTTAGAACTTCTTGAAAGAATAGGTAAAAGTATGAAAATCGGTTCACTTTGTGGGCATGGTCAACTTGGATATAATCCTATATCATCTTCATTAAAATATTTTGAAAATGAAATTAGTGATTCTATAAATAATAAGTTAGAACCATTAGAAAAAATGTTAATCCCAACAAGAACAAGACCTAGTAATTTGGAGTAAAAGTTTGTCTGAAGAATCAAAAATTAATATAAATGGAAATAATCTTGAAATAAAACAAGGTCAAACTATTTTGCAAGTGGCCATGGATAATGATATATATATTCCTTATCTTTGTTACTACCCTAATTTGAAACCTTATGGAGCTTGTAGAGCTTGTTTAGTAGAGGTTGAAGTAAATGGAAGAAAAATGACTGTAGCTTCTTGTACTACACCTGCTTCAGACTCTATGAATGTAATAAGTGATAATGACTCAGTTAATGATCTAAGAAAAGGAATTGTTGAATTATTAATGAGTGAGCATCCTCATGGATGCTTAACTTGTCATAGGGCAGAATTATGTGGGCCTCAAGATATTTGTCAAAGACATGTTGCAGTAACAGATAGGTGTACAATATGTCCTAAAAATGAACGATGTGAACTTAAAGATACTGCTAGGTTTGTTGAACTAGATATGACAATTCCTCTAAATTATAATAGAAGAGATCTTCCAATACACGTTGATGATCCTTTTTATGATAGAGATTATAATTTATGTATTGTTTGTGCGAGATGTGTTCGAGTTTGTGATGAAATTCGTATAGATTCAGCCTTAACCTTAGTTTCTAGATCCGGGGTTTCTTTAGTTGGAACTTCTAATGGTACTTCATTATTAGAATCCGGGTGTGAATTCTGTGGAGCGTGTATAGATGTATGCCCTACAGGAGCATTAGTTGAAAGAAATTATAAATGGGAAAAATCAGATAAAGAATATAGCGCAACTTGTTTTAATTGTTCAGGTGGATGCGATGCTTTAGTTGAAGTAAATAAATCTGACAAATTGATCAGGTTTAAAGGAGATTTATCTTCCTCTTCTACTAAAGGACAACTATGTTACAAAGGAAAATTTGGTTATGATTATCCAAATTCAACATCTAGAATTAAAAAAAGCTACTTTAAAGATGTTTTTAAATTAAAATCTTTAAATAATCAAGAGGCATTTTCAAATATCAATTCAAAACTTGAATCTATATCACCTGAAGAAATAGCAATTATTGGTTCACCAAGAGCCTCAATTGAAGATAATTTAGGCTTACTTAACTTATCTAAGAAAATCAAAACAGATAATGTTTCAACTGCTTACTTAAATAATATAAATTATTTTGAAACTTTATACAAAAGAAATAAATTTCTTGCAAGTTCAGATAGTGTTTGGAATTTAGAAAAGTCTGAATGTAATGTAGTTATATCTTCAAATACTACAGAAGATAATAATTTATTATCTTTACCTATTAAAAAAGCCGCTAAAGAAAATTCAAACTTAATCGTTATTGATTCTAGAGAAATTGACTTAACAAGGTATGCTTCACTTTGGATACAACCAGCACCAGGTACAGAATCTTTAGTATTAAATACTATAAGTAAAATTATTATTGATCAAAGTTTAGAAGATAAAGAACATAGAATTGAAAATATTGATACTTTCAAAAATTTTTTATGGAAATTTGATCCAATTAAAATATCAAAAATCACTAAAGTTTCACAAGAAGACTTATTCGAAGCTGCCAAATTGATTTCTGATTCAACCAAATCTTCATTTACATTTGGTCAAGATAATATAAATTCTGACCAATCTGAGGATTATGTGGATTCCATTATTAATTTAGCTACAATAACTAATAATATTAATGGAGAAGGTAAAGGTCTTTATCCAACTTTCAACGGAATTGGAACTGCAAACTTTTTTCAAATATTTAAAGATAATAAAAAATCTTTTTCAACAACTAACGATATAATTGAAAAAATTATGTCAAATAAAATTAAAGCTTTAATTTTATTTGGAGATGGAATCAACCCTGATGAATTTTCTTCAATACCTTTTGAAAATATTGCTAATAATTTAGAAACTTTTGTATATGCAAATCATTTAAAAAATATTTTTTATGACTTAGCAGACTTTGTTTTGCCTACTAAAACTTATGCTGAACATGAATCAACTACTATTAACATTGAAGGAAAAATTAATAAATCTCCTAAAATGGTTAAAAATGTCAATGATAAATTATTATCATGTGTACAAATTTGTGAATCAATATTTACAAATAAAGCAATTGATATTGAAAATTTGAAGAAAACTTTTGTAAATAAATTTTCAAATGATGGTAAAAATCTCATCAAGCCTGATTTAAAGTATAATTTATTTTTTAATGACTTTAAGGTTGAGGATCATAGTAGTAATGAGTTATTCTATTTACCAGGAAGAGTTCTTAATAGACCGGAAGAGATTAATATTGAAAAAGAAGATGAAATGAATAAAATATCCACTGAATTAGTGTTAAGTATTCATCCAAAAGATGCAGAAGCAAATGATTTATCTAATAATAGTATTATTACTATAAAAGAAGAAAATACTAACTTTGAATTAATTTCTAAGATTGTTACTAATGGTAAAACAGAAGGATTCATAAGATCTACAGACTATTTTGGAAGAATGGTAACTGAATTAGAATCTAGTAATAATCCTGACTTCTCATCAATAGTTCCACGTCTAAATTTTAAAAAAGTAAAAATTTCAAAATAAATTAAAGGAGTATGTATGTCAAAACCAGTTGTAGTTAATGAAGATGATTTTCAAGAAATTGTTGAAAATTCTAAATTACCTGTGCTTGTAGATTTTTGGGCTGAATGGTGTGGTCCATGTAAAATGATAGCCCCAACTATAGATCAGTTAGCCAAAGATTACGATGGTAAAGTTTTATTTGCTAAAGTTGATGTAGATAGTAATCCAAATTTATCAGTTAAGTTCCATGTAAGATCAATCCCTATGTTATTACTTTTCAAAGATGGAAAGCCTGTAGATCAAATTATTGGAGCTGTAGGAAAAGAACATTTTGAAGAGAAAATTAATGCAATAATATAATTATTAAAATAGGGGAGAGAGTAAATTCTGGTGAATTTTCTAGTCTTCAAAACTATGATTGATAATATATCAAGGAGGGTTCGATTCCCTTTCTTTCCCGCCATTTATTAGTTAGGAAATAAAATGAAAATAAAAAATGATATGATTGGTTACCCTATAATAATTCTAGTTATACTTATATCAGGCCTATTAGGCGCTGCAATAAACGGTATATTTGGAATAATTATTTTTATAGTTTTAGCTATACCAGGAACTTTTTTGGTCGACTCATTTTTAGTTGAATAATTAATTCTAAAACCCAAATTCTTTAATAGCTAAATTACCTATATATTTACCAATAACCAAAGATGCTGTAGCACCTGGTGAAGGCGCATTTAATACATGAATAGAGTTATCGGAAGCTTCAATTTTAAAATCATCAATTAAGTCTCCATTTGAAGCGACAGCTTGAGCTCTAACACCTGATCCTCCTGATTGTAAATCATCAGTATTTATTTCAGGTATAAGTTCTCTTAGACTATTTACAAAAACACTTTTTCTAAGTGATCTATTAATTTCCCAAAGACCTGATTTCCAATCATTTTTTAACAACTTCCAAAATCCTCCATATGTAAAAATATCTAGAGCATCTGTAATGGAGATATCTCTTTTTCTATATCCTTCACGCTTAGTAGCTAACACAGCATTTGGACCAGCTTCAACGTAACCTTTCATAGTATTTGTAAAATGAACTCCTAAAAAGGGCAAATCAGGATTTGGAACTGGATAAATCAAGCCTTTAACCAAATATTCTTTAGCTTTCTTTAATGTGTAATATTCTCCTCTAAAAGGGATGATTTTTAAATTAGGTTTTAGTCCAAATAAATTTGCTATTCTATCCGAGTGCAAACCTGCACAATTAATGACTTTTTTAGTTTCAATTTCACCTTTGGTGGTTTTAATTACAATTTTATTATTAATAGATTTTGAGCCAATAACTTCTGTATCTAATAATAATTCACCACCATCATTTTTAAAGTTATTAGCATAAACTTCGGTAACTTTAACATAATTTACAATTCCAGTTTTAGGAGCATAAAGTGATTTTAAAGATTTTACATGCGGTTCAATTTCTTTAGATTCATCACTATCTAAAACTTGTAAACCTTCAACATTATTTTCTGTCCCTCTTTTATATAGATTATCAATTTTTGGCAAATCTGATTCTTTTGAAGCAACAATTAATTTTCCACAAGTCCAAACTGGAATTTCATTCTGTTCGCAAAATTCAGTCATAAGTGCTCTACCTTCTACACAAAATTGAGCCTTAAAAGAACCTGGTTTATAGTAGATTCCTGAATGAATCACCCCAGAATTATGTCCAGACTGTTGTGAAGCAACTGAAGAACTTTTTTCAATCACCATAATCTTAAGATTATGATTTCGCTTTAAAATATCGTTAGCAGTAGCTAATCCTATTATTCCTCCACCAATAATAACTAAATCTAAGTCTTTTTTTAACATAATTAACCTTCTATAAAATTAATGTTTTATAAATCTCTTTTGTGCTTTTTGAAATTAAATCATATGCATTTTTTAAAGCAATATCTAATAACATAGGTTTATTTACTATACTAAAAAATGCATTAATACCTTGAGATGATGAATCTAAATATCCTTCACCAAGTGAACCTGAAATACAAATAACAGGAATCCCTAATTTTTTTGCTCTTTCTGCAACTGCTACTGGTGATTTATTAAACTGAGTTGATTTATCTGTTTGACCTTCACCTACAATAACTAAATCTACCCCTTTAAGTTTAGTGTCATAATTAAGAGAATTTAAAATAATATCAGCTCCGCTAGATAATTTTGCATTAACAAATGCCATTAAACCAGCTCCTAAGCCTCCAGCTGCTCCTGAACCTGGAACATTAAGAATATCTTTATTAAATTGAGTTTTTATTATTTTAGACCAATGTAATAAGTTTGAATCTAGAATCTTTATATCTGAAGGAGAAGCTCCTTTTTGAGGACCAAATATTGCTGAAGCCCCGTGATCTCCACAAAGTGGATTATTAACATCACAAGCAACGTTTACAGTTATATTGTTAATCCTATTATCAAAATCAGATAAATCAATTTTAGAAATTTTATTCAAGTTTGCTCCGTCTGGTTTAACTTCAGTATTATTTTCATCGAGAAGCTTCGCTCCTAATGCTGATATAAAACCTGCACCCCCATCATTTGTAGCACTTCCTCCAATACCAACTATAAAGTTTTTAATACCTGAATCTAAAGCATCTTTAAACAATTCACCTGTTCCAAATGTAGAAGTATTAAGTGCAGACTTTTCATTATTTTTCAATAAAGCCAAACCTGATGCTTTTGCCATTTCAATTACGGCAGTTTTATTATCTCCAAGTTTTCCCCATTCTGAATTTATAATATTACCTATAGGATTTTGAACTTTTTTTGAAATTATTTCTCCATTTGTAACATCTACCATAGTTTGTAATGTTCCATCTCCACCATCAGCAACAGGTACTAATTCAATATTAATATTTTTATTAACCTCCAGTATGCCTTCTTTCATTGCTCTAGCAACTTCAATACCAGTAAGGCTTTCTTTATACTCTTGGGGTGATATTAATATTTTATTTATTTTCATTTTTTCCTTAAATATTAGCGTTAATTATATTTTTTACATCTGAAACAACATATTCAATTTTATCTTCAATATTAGTTATAATATGATCAAAATGTTTAGAATATTCCATTTCAGATGAAAAAGAGTCTAATCTAATTTTAATATCAGACTCAGATTTCATTTCTCTAGCTAACAAACGATTTTTAATAGAAACTATAGATTCTGGCTGTATAAAAATCATTATAAGGTCAGGTAAAATTTTCTTGATTTTTTTTGCACCTTGGACATCAACTCTTAATAAAACATTTTTACCTTCGCTTAAAGGTTTATATATTTGATTTTTAGGAACACCATAGTAATTTTTATATACTTTAGACCATTCTAAAAGTTCATCATTATCTATTAAATTCTTAAATTCATTATTATTTAAAAAAAAATGATGAATTCCTGGTATTTCATTTGAACGTGGTTTTCGGGTAACGGCAGTTATAACATAATGAAAATTTGTATATTCTTTTTTAATAATATCTATTACAGTATCTTTACCTACTGCAGATGGACCAGATATAAGAAAAATTTTTGGTGATTTTAAAATACTCAATTATTCTCCTAAATTTTTCAATGTATCCCAAAATGTTGGATAAGAAACATTAGAAGCTTCTGGGTTATCTATAGAAATATTATTATTTGATACAAGGCTGGCTATTCCCAAAGTCATAGCCAATCTATGATCTCCGTGAGATGAAAAAGTTCCACCATTTAGATTACCTGTACCTGTTATAATCATTCCATCATCTAATTCTTCTATTTTAGCTCCAGCACTCTTCATCCAATTTACAGTTAGAGAAATCCTATCAGATTCTTTATATCTAAGTTCTTTAGCATCAATGATTTTTGTTTCACCTTCAGCAAAAACTGCAGCAAGAGCAATTATTGG
>TARA_B110000263_G_scaffold46765_1_pt1 | contig 28375 bp, 27 predicted proteins | sample TARA_B110000263 | Tara Oceans TARA_B110000263 (sample SAMEA4397730) | marine metagenome | biome: Polar Biome; feature: [MES] marine water layer (ENVO:01000295) within the mesopelagic zone...; material: water (ENVO:00002006), including particulate matter (ENVO:01000060) such as......
GTAAATTGACAAACGGTAATTGAAACAATAAAGTTAGCTAACATAGCAAAGGTTCCAAATCCTTCGGGTGATACTCCAGACCACCACTCATCACTTGTTCCTCCACCAAACCATCCGAATTTAAATTTTGTCATATAAAAAAGCATTAGAAAAAGACCTACTATCATTCCTGAAACAGCTCCTTCTTTATTCATTCTTTTATAAAATATTCCCATAACAATAGCCGGAAAAAATGAGGCAGCAGCTAGGCCAAAAGCTAAAGCTACAGTAGCGGCAACAAAGCCAGGAGGATTGATACCAAAATATCCAGCTAAAAGAACTGCAAAGAATGCAGAAACTCTAGCAGCAATAAGTTCTTCTTTTTCAGAAACATCAGGTTTAATTATTTTTTTAATAAGGTCATGTGATATCGATGAAGAGATCACTAAAAGAAGCCCGGCTGCAGTTGAAAGTGCTGCTGCTAAAGCACCCGCGGCTAAAAGAGCAATCACCCAATTAGGCAACTCAGCAATTTCTGGATTTGCCATTACCATAATATCTCTATCAATATTTAGTTCATTTAAATCAGGGTCGGCAAGATACTGCACGACACCATCTTTGTTTTTGTCATCAAAAGTTAATAACCCTGTTTTTTCCCAATTATCAAACCATCCAGGTAATTCATCATATCTTTTTTCACTAACTGATTCAATTAAATTTATTCTAGCAAACACTGCAATTGCAGGTGCAGTAGTATAGAGTATTGCAATAAAAAGAAGAGCCCATCCAGCAGATTTTCTGGCATCGCTTACTTTTTTTACTGTAAAAAATCTAACTATTACGTGTGGCAAACCAGCGGTCCCTACCATTAGAGCAGCAGTTATAAAAAAGACATCTAACTTAGATTTAGATCCAGAAGTGTATTGATGAAATCCTAATTCTCTACTTAAACCATCTAGTTTATCTAATAAATAAATTCCGTCAGTACCTTGAGAGCCAAAACCAATTTGTGGAATAGGATTTCCAGTCATTTGAATAGATATAAAAATAGCAGGGACCATGAAGGCAAAAATCAGAACGCAATATTGAGCCACTTGAGTATAGGTTATGCCCTTCATCCCCCCCAATACAGCATAAAATAGCACAATAGCCATTCCAATAACAACTCCCGTATTAATATCCACTTCTAAATATCTTGAAAAAACTAATCCCACGCCTCTCATTTGTCCAGCTACATAAGTAAAAGAGATGATTAAAGCGCAAAAAACAGCAACTACTCTTGCCGTATCGGAATAGTACCTGTCTCCAATAAAATCCGGGACAGTAAACTTTCCAAATTTCCTTAAATAAGGCGCTAGTAATAGTGCTAAAAGAACATATCCACCTGTCCATCCCATTAAATAGACCGAGCCATCATATCCCATAAATGAAATTAGACCAGCCATTGAAATAAAGGAAGCAGCAGACATCCAATCAGCAGCTGTAGCCATTCCATTAGCTAATGGAGAAACTCCGCTTCCAGCCACATAGAATTCTTTTGTAGATCCTGCTTTTGACCAAATAGCAATCCCAATGTAAAGTGCGAAAGTAACACCAACCATTAACCATATCCATAATTGTAAACTCATGAGGATCTTTTTGAATTAAATTTTTTATCTAACCTGTTCATCAATAATATGTATACGAATATTAAGACAACAAATACATAAATAGAGCCTTGTTGAGCAAACCAAAACCCTAGTTTAAACCCCCCTATTTTAAATTGATTTAATTCATCAACAAGTATAATCCCAAACCCGAAGGAGACGGTGAACCAAATTGAAAGAAGTATGATTAAGTATTTTATATTTTTTTTCCAGTATTGCTTAGCTAATTGTTCATTCATGAATTTATAATTCTATTTTTAATAATGTAAAAATTACAACTAAAATCAGTTATATTTATTTAAAAAAAGACTAACTATTCTTTTTAAAGTATAAATGATTTATATTTAGACACTAAATATTTAGAAGTATGAATCTTAAACCTGTTTTTATTATTTGTTTTCTTGTTTTTTTTTCTTGTAATAATATAGGGAAAAACAATACTGTTGCAAATAATCACAATTGTATGCCATCTAACCCTTACACTATAGTTGACAAAAACTCAACAAGAGATTTAGAGTTTGAAACTTCATCAAATACTGAGGGTATGGTTTTTATTAAGGGTGGAGAGTTTTTAATGGGAGCTGATAATGATCAGGCAAAAGAAGACGAATTTCCTAAACACAAGGTTGTTATAAGTTCGTTTTGGATGGATGAGACTGAAGTAACCAATACTCAGTTTAAAGAATTTGTTGATGCTACTGAATATGTTACAACAGCTGAAAAAGCAATTGACTGGGAAGAAATTAAAAAAATATTACCTCCAGGAACTCCAAAGCCTCATGATAGTCTTATGGCACCAGCTTCTTTAGTTTTTTTTGAATCTAATACTACTAATTTATATGATTACACTCAATGGTGGAAATTGAAAAAAAATACTAATTGGAAACAGCCTTTAGGAGAAGGAAGTAGTATTAAAGGCAAAGAAAACCATCCAGTTATTCATATTAGTTGGGATGATGCTATAGCTTATTGCATGTGGGCTGGCAAGAGATTGCCAACAGAAGCAGAATTTGAGTATGCATCTAGAGGGGGGCAGGAAAACACTATATACAGTTGGGGAAATGAACCAATTTATAAAGGAAAGCCTAAGGCAAATACCTGGGAAGGAAAATTCCCGTCAAATAATAAACTTATTGATGAATTTTACTTAACAGCTCCTGTTAAATCATTTGACCCTAATTCATTTGGATTATATGATCTTGGGGGAAATGTTTGGGAATGGTGTTTAGATTGGTATCATAGCGAATACTATCAAACAATTTCTGCTAAAACAAGTCGAAATCCTCAAGGTCCAAAAAACAGTTATGATCCAATGGAACCTTATAGTCCTAAAAAAGTTATGAGAGGAGGAAGTTTCTTATGTAATGATTCGTACTGTAGTGGATACAGAAATTCGATGAGAATGAAAAGCACACCTGATTCAAGCTCTATTCATGCTGGATTCAGGACAGTTATAGACGCAAAGTCCTAAAAATAAAATACCCTTGCTTTTGGAAAACAAGGGTATTTTTAACAACAACTAACCAAAAATATTATGTATTTCTAGTATTACAGTAATCGTGCCAAACTTTATATAACAAGATTTTTTTTTATTAAAACATCTCTTTATATCTAAGAATAGTATCAAAACCTTTTTTATTGAAATATTCAGGAGAGTTTAAAGGTCCAGCAGCTAACACAAAGTCTCCTCCCCAAGCACCAAGACTTTTTATTTCACCTTTATAATCTTTAAAAAACTCTTCTTTTACAGGTTTTATATCAAGCTGTTTAGACATTAAACTTTCGTGCTTTTTTATGCAATTTTGGAAATCGATTAATTTTTTAGAATCAAGAAACTCTAAAGTTAACTGAGAAAAGGCATCGATTAACTTCAGATTTTTTGAATGATTTTTATTAAAAAATTCAATCTGCTTATTACTATTTTGTTTTTTATTCAAATGAATAAAAAATAAATTTTCAAAAAAAATAGGATTGAAATTTATCTTTTTTGCAACAGGTTTATTTTTTTTTAGTTGGTATAAAATAGAATCTTTTGTTTTTGCACAGGCAATATCATAGCCACTTCCTTTGTAATTGGACCATAATAAATGATATGGATTGATATTAGCCCAATTGGAAATGTTATTTATTAAAGTTGAAGAACTTCCTAGACCCCAATTGGTTGGAAAATCTAGTTTAGTTTTGACTATTCCACCTTGTAAAGAATTTAAAAAATTAGAATTTAATTTTTTTGCTGACAACAATATTGATTGTAAAACTCTACTTTTTTCATTTTCATTTTCAATAATTTTTAAACTTGGAAGGTCAAACTCAGTATTGAGCCAAACTTCATTTTTCTCATTATATGCCTCCCAAACTAAACTATTGGAATGCATTGATATAAATTTAAGAGACTGGCTGAATTTAGTTGGTATTGCTAAAGCTAAAGCTCCTTTTAAAACAAAGTATTCTGAAGTTATTAATACTTTTCCACAACTAGTAGTTTTATAATTCATTTCTAAAATTTTTAATTGCTTTTTCAACACTACTGTAAGAAACGGTATGTTTTTTAAAATAATTAATTAATTCTTTCTTTTCATATGCATTAGCATTTAATGTATTTAAAATATTAATTAAATGCATTTTCATGTGACCTTTTTGAATTCCTGATGTAATTAAGGATTTTATAGCTCCAAAATTTTGAGCAAGTCCAGCTACAGCAATAATTCTCATTAAGTCTTTTCCAGATGGATTGCCAAGTAAATTGAGTGACCACTTCACTAATGGGTGTAGATTTGTAATTCCTCCAACAGTTCCTAATGAAATTGGAAGTTCTATGGAAAAAGTAAAAATATCTTTAACAACTTCCGCATCTGATAAGCTAGTGTAAGACCCGTTTTTTGATGCATAAGCATGAACGCTGGCTTCAATAGCTCTAAAATCATTTCCAGTAGCTATAATTACAGAATCTACTCCATTCATTATCCCTTTATTGTGAGTCACTGCTCTTACTCTTTGAGTTTTTGCAATTTTTATAGCTTGAATAAATTTTTCAGCGAATTTTTTTCCACTAAAATCTTTGTCATCACTTAATTCCTTTAAACAACAGCTTACTTCAGCTTTAACTAAACAGTCAGGAACGTAATTAGTTAATATGCTCATTATTATTTCTATATTTTTTTCTTTCTCAGAAAAATTGGAATTTAAAATAGCTTCTTTTTTTAAAGTTTTAGCAAACTGTTCAAGGATTGAGTTTATAAAATTAGCTCCCATAGAATCTACTGTATTAAAAGCAGCATCAAGCTGATAATAGTTTGGTATGTCAATTGTTTTGTCAATAATTTCAATATCAATTACTCCCCCTCCTCTTTTGGCCATGTTAGAGTTTATTTCTTTACACTCTTCAATTAATAAAGGTTTTATTTTTTTAAAAAAATGAAATAATTTTTTCTTATTTCCATTGAAGATGAAATGAACTTGACCTGTTTTCTTAAAGTTTAAAATAGTAGTTTTAAAACCTCCTCTTTCTCTCCAGAATTTAGCCGTCTTACAAGCTGCTGCCACAACTGAACTTTCTTCAATTGCCATAGGAATAGTATAGTCTTTTCCATCAATTAAAAAATTTGGTGCTATAGCTAAAGGGAGATAAAAATTTGAAATAGTATTTTCAGTGAACTCATCATGTATTTTTTGCAGGCCTTTGTCGTCATTCCAATATTGTTTTAACAATTTGTCAGATTCTAAATTGTCTTTAAAATAAGCAGAATTAATCCATGTTATTTTTTCTTCTTTTGATAATTTAGAAAAGCCGTCAACTTTATTGTTAAAATTTTGTTTTATCATTTTACAAAGATAATCATTGTGTAATTTAATTGATAGATATGAGTTTTTATAATTTATTAACTTAGATACATATGAAATATTTTTTTTAACTAAAATAAAAATGTAAGTATGAATAAATGAGTGTTATTTTGCATTAAATCGTGTTTATTTTTTTATTAATTACAATTTTTGTTAGTTGTAATAACTCAAATTCATTGGATGAAAACCGTCCTAATATTATCTATAGGTTTAATTTTAAAAATTGATACTCTAGAATTACAAAAACATTTAAAATAATGGAATTAGTCTATACTTTATATCTTTTTAGCTATTTATTGACTAAATGTTAAGATACAATAAACTAAATTTGATTAATATTAAAACACATGATCGACTTATCCTCACTTGATATATTTATAATTATAGGATTTTTTTTAACAACTCTTATCATTGGATTTTGGGTTTCGAAAAAATCTTCCTCAAGCTCTTCCGAATATTTTTTATCTGGCAGAAATATGCCTTGGTGGTTACTTGGAATTTCAATGGTTGCTACTACTTTTTCTACAGACACACCCAATTTAGTTACTGATATAGTTAGAAATAATGGGGTTTCTGGAAATTGGGTCTGGTGGGCTTTTCTTCTAACAGGTCTTTTAACAGTGTTTGTTTATGCTAAACTCTGGAGGAGGTCAAATGTGTCTACTGATATGGAATTTTATGAATTAAGATATAGTGGATGGGGAGGTAAATTTTTAAGAGGTTTTAGAGCGATTTATCTGGGTGTTATATTTAATGTAATGGCTATGTCTGGAGTTACATTAGCTGCAATAAAAATTGGTGAAATAATGCTGGGCTTATCTCCAATCGAAACAATTCTTTATGCGGGATCCATCACTGTAGTTTTTAGTACAGTTGGAGGATTTAGAGGGGTTGTTTATACTGATTTTATTTTATTTTTTGTTGCAATGGCTGGATCAATTGGTGCGGCATATTACTTGGTCAACTTACCTGAAATTGGAGGAATGGCGAATTTAATTTCAAATGAAAATGTAACTGATAAACTAGCTATTATTCCAAACTTTGATGATCCAGATGTTTATATACCATTACTTATTGTTCCTCTTGCGGTTCAATGGTGGAGTTCTTGGTATCCTGGAGCTGAGCCTGGAGGTGGTGGGTATATTGCTCAAAGAATGTTAGCAGCTAAAGATGAAAATCATGCAATAGGAGCTACTTTTTTCTTTAATGTTATGCATTATGCTTTAAGACCATGGCCTTGGATTATTGTAGCTTTAGCTTCATTAGTCATATTTCCTGACTTAGCAAGTATTCAAGATGCTTTTCCTGGAATATCAGAAGATAAATTAGGGCATGATCTAGCATATCCAGCAATGCTTACTATGCTTCCTTCCGGACTATTAGGTTTGGTAGTCGCTTCGCTAGGAGCAGCATACATGTCAACTATATCAACCCACCTTAATTGGGGGTCTTCATATATTGTAAATGACTTTTACAAACAACAAGTAAATAAGAATGCTAGTGAAAAACAGCTTGTTAATGTTGGAAGAATTTCTACCATAATTTTATTTCTTATTAGTGCCATTTTCGCATTATTACTAACTAATGCTCTTCAATTATTTGATGTTATTTTAATGTTTGGAGCTGGCACAGGTTTAATTTTTATTTTAAGATGGTTTTGGTGGAGAATCAATGCATGGAGTGAAATTTCAGCTATGTTTATTTCAGGTTTTGTTTCAATTATTTTAAATTTTTCTTCACTTGGAGATACTTTATTCTCAGATTCAGGAATGTTTCCATCTTATTATAAATTTCCAGCGGTTGTCTTATTTACAACTTTAATTTGGGTAATAGTAACTTTTTTAACCAAACCAGAATTAACAGAAACATTAATTGAATTTTGTAAAAAAACTAATCCTGGAGGGCCAGGCTGGAAAAAGATTAAAGCAGAGGCTGCTAATAAAAATATTTCCTTTGATAAAGGAAATGATAACGAAACTTGGTCAGTTCCCCTTGGAATATTATGTATGATATGTGGATGCTTAGCCATCTATTCTATATTGTTTTCAACAGGATATTTCATTTACGGCGATATTAATAATGGCATCACTTTCTTGATTATTGCTTTAGTTTTTGCTTTTGGACTAAAATATAATTGGAATAAATTAAAAAAATTAAAATGATAATTAATCACAAATCTCCAGGAACACTAGAAGAGACAAGATTTGAAAAAATTCACAGTGTTATTTTTAAAGATTCAAAAAATGCGTCTAGAATAGTTGCTAATGAAATAGCTGTGTTAATTAAGAAAAAGCAAAAAAATAAACAAAACTGTGTATTAGGATTAGCTACTGGATCTTCTCCTATTTCTATATATAACGAGCTTGTTAGAATGCACAAAGAAGATGGGCTCAGTTTTTCAAATGTAATATCATTTAATTTGGACGAGTATTTTCCTATGGTAAAAGATGATATTCAGAGTTATCATCATTTTATGGATATTCATTTATTTTCACATGTTGATATAAAACCTGAAAATATATTTATTCCAAAGGGCGACTTAAGTGACGACGAGATTAATGATTATTGCCAGAGTTATGACAAAAAAATTATTGAATTAGGGGGAATTGATTTTCAACTTTTAGGTATTGGAAGAACGGGTCACATCGGATTCAATGAACCAGGATCAAATTATGACTCATTAACTAGAATAGTTCACCTAAATTATATAACTAGAAATGATGCAAGAAAGTCTTTTTTTGGTATTGAGAATGTTCCAACAACTGCTATTACCATGGGCATTAAAACCATTAGAAAATCAAAAAGAATAGTTTTACTAGCATGGGGACAAAACAAATCGCCTGTTATTAAAAAAGCTATTGAAGACGAAATTGATTCGAATATTCCTGCTAGTTTTTTACAAAAACATAATAATGTAACTTTTGTATTAGACAGTTCATCTTCATCAGATTTAACTAGAATTAAATCTCCTTGGAAGGTAGGGTCATGTAAATGGAATAATGAGCTTAAAGCAAAAGCAGTGACTTGGCTTTGTGAGATAACTAAGAAGTCAATATTAAAATTAACAGAATCTGATTATAATGAAAATAATTTATCTGAATTACTATTGCATCAAATACCTTATGATATAAATCTTGAAATATTTAATAAAATCCAAAGGACTATAACCGGTTGGCCAGGAGGAAAGCCCGATGTTGAGGATAAATACAGGCCTGAAAGAGCTCAGCCACCCAAAAAGAGAGTGCTTGTTTTTAGTCCTCATCCTGACGATGATGTGATTTCTATGGGAGGAACTTTAGATAGATTAGTTTCTCAAGGACATGAAGTTCATGTTGCATATCAAACATCTGGTAATATTGCAGTGTCTAATGCTGATGTTTTGAAGTATGTTGAAGTATATCAAAATCTTTCAAATGAAAAAGATGATGAATTAATAAAATTGTTAAAATTCAATAATGAAATTTTAAACAATAAAAAAGTTAGAAAGATAGCAGGTCTTATTAGAGAAAAAGAATCTCTTGGGGCTACTAGATTTATTGGAATACCTGATTACAATGTACATTTTTTAAAACTCCCTTTTTATGAAACAGGTTCTGTTAAGAAATCTATACCTACAGAAAGTGATAAAAAAATAATAAGTAATATTATTTCAGAAATAAAACCTCATCAAATTTATGCTGCTGGAGATTTAGCGGATCCTCATGGAACGCATAAGGTTTGTTTAGATATTTTTTTCGATGTTTTACAAGATTTAAAAAGTGAAAAATACATGAAAGATTGCTGGGTCTGGTTATATAGAGGGGCATGGCATGAATGGGAAATTCATAAAATTAATATGTCTGTTCCAATGAGTCCTAATCAAGTATTAAGAAAAAGAAAAGCTATTTTTTACCATCAGACACAAAAAGATAATGTTATGTTTCAAGGAGATGACAATAGAGAGTTTTGGACTAGGACAGAAGACAGGAATAGAGCCATCGCAAAAAAATATAAAGAAATAGGGATGCCAGATTATGCGGCTTTAGAGACTTTTAAAAGATACCATTTTTAGATATATTTCATAAATGCAAACTATTAAAGAAGCATGTGTTGATTCGTTAGAAGACGCTATCAATGCAGAAAAAAATGGAGCTAATAGAATTGAGTTATGTGGAAGACTAGATCTAGATGGTCTGACCCCCTCAAAAAAATTAATTAAAAACACTTTTTCTGCTTTAAAAATACCTATTAGAGTTATGATTAGGCCAAAGCACCCTTCTTTTGTTTACTCTGAAGATGAAATAAATATCATGATTGAGGATATTAATTTTTGTAAACGTTTAGGATTAGATGGTGTAGTTTTCGGATGTTTAGATCAAAATTCAAACTTTGACATGATTCAAATAAATAAACTTTCAAAAGCTGCAAAGCCTTTAAATGTGATTATTCATAAAGCCATTGATTCTACTAATTCGGTTTTAGATTCTTTGTCAATAATATCTAATAACAGAAATATCAATGGGGTGTTAACATCTGGAGGTCAGCGTTTTGCTATAAATTCTATAGAAATTATAAAAAAAATGTTAGATTTAGTTCCTGATAGTTTTGAAATTATATCAGCTGGAGGTATCACTTATGAAAATTTTGATCAATTACATTCTCAATTAAACGGAAAATATTATCATGGTAAAAAAATAATTAAATTCAAATAAATAAAAATGAACAATCACGCTGAACTACAACAAAAAACACTTTTTGGACACCCTATAGGATTATTTGTATTATTCTTTACTGAATTATGGGAACGATTTAGTTACTATGGGATGAGGGCTATTCTTGTTTTGTATTTAGTCTCTGAAACTTCAGGAGATAACCCAGGAATGGGCTGGAATGACAGTGATGCTATTGCACTATATGGGTGGTATACAATGTTTGTTTATTTAGCAACAATTCCTGGCGGAATTTTAGCAGATAGGTTTTTAGGACAAAGAAAATCTGTTATGGTTGGAGGTCTTTTACTTTGTTTTGGTCATGGAATTTTAGCAGTTGAGGCATTATGGGCGTTTTACACTGGGTTAACTTTTATTGTTTTAGGGGTTGGTTGCTTAAAAGGAAATATTTCTACTATGGTGGGAGGTTTATACGCTCAAAAAGATATCAACAAAAGAGATATGGGTTTCTATATTTTCTATATGGGTATCAATGTAGGTGCAGCTGTTTCTGCAATAGTTGTAGGTTACATTGGAGAAACATATAATTGGCATTATGGTTTTGGATTAGCAGGAATAGGAATGGCAATTGGTCAATTTGTGTATTGGAGAGGACAGAAGTATTTAAGTCATGTTGGAAATATGATTGAACTCGAACCGGCTAAAGAGGAGAAAAAAAATAATTTATTTTTACAAATTTTTAAAAAAACTAATTCTTTATTTGGGTTTTCAATTACAGCTATTCTTGGATTATATGTAGGTTTTAGCGGGGATTGGAATTACGGTTTTCTTATTATTGGAATTGCTTTTGCAGTTGGATTTGCAATTCTTGTATATAATGATGGAAATAAAATAGAAAAAGATAGAATTTTAGTTACTTACTTAGCCTATTTAATTGTTATAGTTTTTTGGGGAGCTTTTGAACAAGCGGGAGGGTTAATGAACTTATATGCATCTCAAAAGACAGATTTAGCATTAGGTAGTTTTATGATTCCTGCCAGTTGGTTTCAGTCTGTAAATGCGATTTTTATTTTAATTTTTGCAACAGCTGTTGGTTCTTTTTGGATTTGGTGGAAAAAATCAGGATTTGAACATTCATCACTATTTAAAATGGCATTGGGAGTGATAATTATGGGATTTGGTTTCTTTTTCATGTCCATGGCTTCAAATGAAGTAGCTTATGATTCTACAGGAGAAATCACAAAAAAATCTGCAATGTATTGGTTAGTTTTGGCTTATTTTTTTCATACTATTGGGGAGCTTTGTGCTTCTCCAGTAGCACTTTCATTTATCACGAAATTAGCCCCAGCTAGATGGGGAGCTTTTATGATGGGAGCTTATTTTGCTGCAACTGGCCTTGGGAATAAAGTTGCTGGATTAATAGGAGAAAACGCTGAAGAAGTTGGTGATTTTTGGACTTTTGCTGGAATAACTATTTTTTGCACGATTTTTGGAGTATTAGTAATTTTAATTATCAAGCCCCTTAAAAGGTTAGTACACGATGCAGAATAATTTTTTTAATGAATACATTTATTAATTACATTTTTAGACTTACTTTTCTTTTCTTTTTTTTGTTTAACTATTCTCAAACTATAAACTGGATGAGTTTGGAAAAAGCAATTGAATTACAAAAAAATAATCCAAAAAATATTCTTGTAGATGTTTACACTAATTGGTGTGGTCCTTGTAAATTAATGGACAAAAATACTTTTCAAAATAAAGAAATTGCACTTTTTATAAATGATCATTATTATGCTGTGAAGTTTAATGGCGAAGGAAATGAGATTGTGAATTTTATGGGTAGACAATTTGAGAATAAAGGGTATGATGAAAGTAAATCTCAAACAAGAAACTCTTCTCATCAGTTTACTCAATTTTTAGGTGTAAACGCCTATCCTACTACATTGTTTTTTGATAAGAAAATGAATTTAATTACTCCGATAAGAGGTTATTTGAGGCCTAAACAAATAGAGATATATCTTCAATTGTTTAAAGATGACTCTTATAAAAAGGTTAAAACTCAAGAAGATTTTGACACTTTTTTTAAAAACTTTAAAAGTAAATTTAATAACTAATTATTTTTTATTAGCAGTTTCAATATAAATGTCTAAAGCTTTAGACATTGATGGAACTTTTGGAGCCGGAACAGATATATCTACTCTTAATCCCGCATCTTTAGCTGCTTTGACAGTTGTGTTCCCGTAAACAGCAATTCTTGTGTCGTTTTGTTTGAAATCTGGAAAATTTGTAAACAAAGATTCTATTCCAGATGGACTGAAAAACACTAAAATATCATAATATACATTTTGAAGACTAGATAAGTCGCTAATTACTGTTTTATAAAAAGTTCCTTGAACCCAATTTACACCCATATCATCTAGTTTCTTTGGAATAGAGAGAGAAAGAACATTAGCACTAGGAATTAAATAGTTTTCTTCTGGATATTTAGCAATTTCAATTGATAAATCTTCAAAAGTTCTTCCGCCAATATATATTTTTCTTTTTCTGTATATAACGTATTTCTGCAAATAAAAAGCTACAGCTTCTGATAAACAAAAATATTTTAATGCATTTGGAATTGGGAATCTCATTTCTTTAGCTACTCTAAAAAAATGGTCGACAGCATTTCTACTAGTTAAGATTATTGCAGAAAATTTAGATAAATCAATTTTTTGATTTCTAACTTCTCTTGCAGTCATTCCTTCTACATGTATGAATGGGATAAAATCAATTTTAACCTTTCTTTTTTTTTTTAATTGTATGTAAGGAGAGTTTTCGACTATAGGACTTGGTTGTGAAATTAGAATAGATTTAACTTTCATGATTTTCCAATGTTTTTTAATAACAATACTAACATTAGTATTGGAGCTATTTCGAACGCGCAAATGTACAAAATAAAATACACAAGGTGCTTGAAAGTCTTTGGTGAATATTTTTTAAAAATGTAAGAATAGCAAAAGAATAGATAGATTGAAAACAATACTAAACTTAAAATTATCATTGAAAAAAATGAAATGGGATTAAAAATAAATATTAAAAAATAGAAGTAAAAGTGAACGGAAATAAGATTTTTAAATCCAATTCTATACCTGTTCATTTCAATTAAAATAGGTTTGTAATTGAGTATAATTGATAATATTTTTTCAATTAAAAATTTTAAAAAAATATAGCTAGTCATTAATGCTGAAGCAATCAAAAAATAATCATGATTAAAGAGTGTAGTCAACGTATTTTTTGGTAAAATATATAAAGTAATGAAAAGTGAAAACAAAATAACTCTCAATAAAAAGAATACCCCATTTACTACATTAAATATTTTAATGCTATGACCAGATTTATAAATAAAGTATCTATGAATATTCCAAAATTTTATTAAATATTGAAATTTTTCTCCACTTACGAATCTTGCAGTAATAATTAATAAAGTACATAGTATTATAATGAGCTTAACCCAGTCTTCAGATAAAATTGACATTAAAATAACTTCATTCACGATCCAAAATTACTGTTATTTTAAATGAATAAATAGAAAAATTATTTTTATAACTTAAATCTGTATTTTTGTAAAAAAATTTAAATGTCTAAAGCACTTGTGATTATCCCGACTTATAATGAGCTGGATAATATTACAATAGTTTTAGATAAAGTATTATCTCTTTCTTGCTTTTTTAACGTTTTGGTTGTTGATGACAGTTCACCAGATGGAACAGGGGATATTGTAAACCAGTATATAGATAAATTTAAAGATAGAGTATTTCTTCTTTCAAGAAAATCCAAGGAAGGTCTTGGAAAAGCCTATACCGAAGGTTTTTTATGGGCATTAGAGAATAATTATGATTATATTTTTGAAATGGATGCAGATTTATCTCACGACCCAAAAGACTTAGACAGAATGTACCAAATTCTAGAGGAAACTAATTATGATGTTGTAGTTGGTTCAAGATATGTTAATGGAATAAATGTTGTTAACTGGCCTTTAAGCAGAATATTACTTTCATATTTTGCCTCAATATACTCTCGAGTTATTACTGGACTTCCAATAAAAGATGCTACATCAGGATTTGTGGGATATAGAAATACAGTTTTAAAAACAATTAATTTAAAAAAACTACTTTTTATTGGATATGCATTTCAAATAGAGTTAAAATTCAAGGCATTTAAAAATGGATTTAAAATTTTAGAAATACCTATAATTTTTAAAGATAGAGAACATGGAGAATCTAAAATGAATGGAAATATAATTTATGAAGCAGTTTTTGGACTAATTAAAATGAAGTTCTCTAGTTATTTTTACAATGTAAATAAATGATCATGTCTAAAATTTTAATTAAAAATGCTAAAATTATTAATGAAGAAAAGATTTTTGAATCGGATCTTTTAATTAAAAATGATAGAATTTTTAAAATATCTAAAAATATAAAAACTGATCATGATTTTAAAGTTATTGATGCAAAAGGTAAAATTTTAATTCCAGGCTTAATAGATGACCAAGTACATTTTAGAGAACCTGGATTAACACATAAAGCAACAATCAAATCAGAATCTAAAGCCGCTATTGCAGGCGGAATAACGTCTTTTATAGAAATGCCTAATACTATCCCGCAAACAACAACTTTGTCTGAATTAAATAATAAATTTAAAATAGCTGAGAGTAATTCCTATGCTAATTATTCTTTTATGTTTGGAGGAACAAATGAGAACCTAGAGGAGATTAAAAAAATTGATTCTAAAAAAGTAGCAGGGTTAAAATTGTTTTTAGGTTCATCTACAGGTAATATGTTAGTTAATGATGAAACTGTTTTAAAAAATATTTTATTAAATACAGATTTATTGATTTCCGTTCATAGCGAAGATGAAAATATCATAAATGAAAATATCAATAAATATAAATCTAAGTATGGATCTAATATTCCATTTGAATTGCATCCTATTATAAGGTCTGAAGAAGCATGTTTAAAGTCTACTAAAAAAATTATAAAATTAGCTAAAGAAACTGGAGCTAGATTGCATGTTTTTCATTTGTCAACTAAAAGTGAATCATTACTTTTTGAAAATAATATTCCTTTAAAAGAAAAAAAAATAACGTCTGAAGTATGTGTTCATCATTTATGGTTTTCTGATGAAGATTATAAAGAGAAACAATCTTATATTAAATGGAACCCAGCTATTAAGACAAAAGAAGATAGAAATGCGTTATGGAAGGCTTTAAACGATGATAGAATTGATGTTATAGCGACTGATCATGCTCCCCATACAATTGAAGAAAAATCAAATAATTATCTAGAATGTCCATCAGGCGGTCCTTTAGTTCAACATGCCTTAGTTTCTATGATGGAACATTATTTAAACAATAAGATTACATTAGAGAAAATTGTAACTAAAATGTGTCACAATCCAGCTGATCTTTTCCAAATCTCCAAACGTGGTTTTATTAAAGAAGGGTATTATGCAGACTTAGTATTAATTGATTTGGATAAATCTTGGACAGTAAAAAAAAGTAACATTTTATATAAATGTAATTGGTCTCCTTTTGAAGGTGTTAAGTTCAACTCTAAGGTTTGCCAAACTTTTGTGAATGGTAAATTAGTTTATAATAAGGGTTTGTTTGATGAAAAATTGCATGGAAAACAATTAACTTTTGATAGATGAAAAAAATATTTTTATTATTAATTGTAGTATTCATCATTGCTTGTTCAGACAATGATAATTCTAGGCCTATTGATTTAATGAGTCAGGATGAAATGGTAGATTTTTTGTTTGATGTTAATGTTATTAATTCTAGTAGAGCTTACAATAACAGATCTGATCTTAATTACTATAATATTAATGATTCCTTACTATTTAATAGACATGAGATAGATTGTTTAAAATTTGTTAATAGTAATTTCTATTATTCATCAAATCCCAAAGAGTATTTAAAAATTTATTTTAAGCTAGACCACAAGTTAAATCAGCTAAAAGATTCATTGACAAATGAACTAAATGTATTAACAATTAAAAGAAGAGATTCTTTAAATTAAATTCTAAAATTTTTACAAGTCTCTTCAATTGATTTTTCAACTTTTTTAAACGAATAATTTAGTTCAGATGTTATTTTTGTATTAGAATATTCGTTTTTTGATTGGCTTGAATTTATACTGGCGACACTTAATTTTCTTTTTCTTTTATTAAACCAACTATTTAAAACATCAAATATTAATGCTAATCTCATTAAATTTTTTCCTGCTTTTTTTGTTGGAGGATTAAGTTTTAAAGAAGAACTGACTTTGGCTATAAAATCTTTATGAGACCAGTTTTCTGCTATTAATATGAATCGCTTTGAGAAAATGTTATTCTTCATTAATTCATACATTATATTAACCACATCTTCTACACAAATAAACCCTGTAGATCCAGGTGGGTAATATTTCATTCCCCTACTTATTTGAGTAATAAATGCTCCACTTCCACGTTTCCAAAACCCACTTCCAATAATTACTCCAGGATTTACAATAACAGCATTTAATCCTTCAGAAACACCTCTCCAAACTTCCATCTCTGCATTATATTTTGTTTGAGAATACGGATTTGAGGTTTCTGTCCACTCACAATCTTCATCAATCGCTTTGGTTTTTGTTTCTCCTATTGCAGCAATAGAACTGACGTAGCAAAGTTTTTCTATTTTATTATCTAATGAGCAGTTAATCATATTGGCCGTTCCTTCAACATTAATTTGTTTTAAAGCGTTTAAATCTTTTGAATCAAAAGAAATAAATGCAGCACAATGATAAACTTCTGTAACATCTTTAAATGCAGATGAAAGGCTTTCAATATCATTAATGTCTCCTTCAATCCAATTTATTTTTTGAAATAATTCTTCAAAATTTTTTGAATAATAAGAGAATACTTTTTTAACTACTTCTATTTTACTATTCTTTCTGTGAAGAGCCTTTATTATTGCATTTTTTTTTGCTAAATAATACAATAAATGACACCCTACTAAACCTGTTCCTCCAGTGACTAAAATCATAAATCTAATTTACTATTTATTGTTTAACTTTTTTCTTTAATATAAGAGATATATATTTGTTTAAATTTAAATTGTGAGTACAAACTTTGTAAATGAATTAAGATGGAGGGGAATGCTTCAGGATATAGTTCCGGGTTGTGAAGAAAAATTATTAGAAACCTCATGTAATGGTTATATTGGATTTGACCCTACTGCTGATTCTTTACATATTGGGAGTCTAGTTCAAATATTAATTTTAATGCATTTTCAAAATTGCGGACATAAACCAATTGTGTTAATCGGAGGTGCTACAGGAATGATTGGTGATCCATCTGGAAAATCTGCAGAAAGAAACTTATTAAGTAAGGAAGATTTGGATAATAATATAAGAGGCATTCAAACTCAACTTTCGAAATTTTTAAAATTTGATTCAAACGATAAAAATTCTGCTATTATATGTAATAATAATGACTGGTTTGAAAAAATTAATCTAATAGATTTTATCAGAGATGTTGGAAAGCATTTAACAGTAAATTACATGACTGCTAAAGATTCAGTAAAGAAAAGATTATCAAGCGATTCTAAAGAAGGTATGTCGTTTACTGAGTTCACATATCAACTTATTCAAGCGTATGACTTCTATCATTTATTCACTGAAAAAAACTGTAATATTCAAATGGGAGGTAGCGACCAATGGGGCAATATCACTAGTGGATCCGAATTGATTAGAAAAAAAACAGGCAATAAAGTTTTTGCTTTAACATGTCCTTTAATAACAAAAGCAGATGGGACTAAATTTGGAAAAACAGAAGATGGCAATATTTGGTTAGACAGAAAAAGAACTTCTCCTTATAAATTTTATCAATATTGGCTTAATATTTCTGATGCTGATGCAATTATATATGTTAAAATTTTTACTTTTTATAAGGAAACCGAAATAAATAAATTTATTAAAACTCATAAAGAAGCACCTCATTTAAGGTCATTGCAAAAAGTCATTGCAAACTATCTTACAGAGTTAGTTCATTCAAAAAGAGATTTAGAAAAAGCTGTAATAGCTTCAAATATTTTATTTGGCAAGTCAACTTCTGAAGATTTAAGTCAGTTGGATGAAGAAACTTTATTAGATATATTTGAAGGAGTTCCTAAAGCTAATTTAAAACTTGACTATTTGAAAGATAGTCCACCTATTCTTGAATTGCTTTCAGAAGCAGGATTTTTGTCATCTAAATCTGAAATTAATAGGGCTATTAAAGAAAATTCTATTTCTATAAATAAAGAAAAAATTGATAGCACATATGCTTTTTCAAAAAATAATCTGGTTTGCGGTAAATATTTTTTAGCACAAAGAGGCAAGAAGAATTATTTCTTAATATCATTTAGTTAAACATAAGATTACATCCTCTTATATCAGACTCACTTAATCTTCCGTTAATTTTATAATTTGAGTCATCAAAGATTTCTCCTATATCATCTGAAGCTATAAAAGCACAAGAATTGACATTAGCTAAGTCTATAAAGTTGATTGCTCCTTTTCCGTTTAATGATACTGAAAGAGGGTTGTTAATATCTCTAACTAATGTTTTCATCCAAGGCGGGTTTTTAAAAACTCCTTTTTGTATTGAATAAGCCTGAGAAAACAATTCAGTCATGCCATACTCAGAATGGATATTTTTAATATTAAACCCGTCCGATAGTTTTGAGTGCAATTCTTCTCTTGTTAGTTCTTTTCTTCTACCTTTCATTCCACCAGTTTCTATCACAATAAATTCATTTATATCTATTGGAAATTTTTCAATAAAATCAATTAAAGCATAACTAACTCCAAATACAATTGTTTTTTTATTGTTTTTTTTTAATTTCAGTAATGTATCATGAAGTTTTTCATAGTTATTTAAATAAAACTCACTTTCCTTATGTTTAGATTGATTAATAAAGTCATTAATCATGTAGACTAATGATGAATTTTTTTGTTCTAAATAAGATGGCAAAAGCCCTAAAAAAACAAAATCTTTAATTGGTCCGTAAAAAAATTCAAAACATTTTCTAAAACTTTGTTTATATAAATTAATGTCACTAACATAATTAGTGCTTCTAGTTCCGCCTGTTCCGCTGCTTTTAAATAAGTGGGTGATACTATTATTATTTGAAATAATTTTATGAGTTTTAAAAAATTGAATAGGGATGAAAGGGATATGACTTAATTCTTTTACTTGATTTGGTTGTATTTTCAATAACTTACAATACTTATTGTATGTTGAATTATTGTTAAACTGTTTGTTAAATAAAGTAATAGCTTTATTTTTAAAATCTAATGGAGATAAAATTTTAAGTGAATTCAATTTTTATTTCAACTTTAAATATTGATTTTTTTAATTGCGTTAAGTTAATTTAAAATGCCATATTAAGTTATTGTTAATTAAAACTACTAAAATTAAAAAAAATGCAAAAAATACATAAAATTCTTGTTGTTGATGATGATCCTGATATTGTAGAAATTTTAAGGTATAATCTTTCTTTAGCTGGTTACGAGGTTAAAAGTGCAGTTAACGGTAAAGAAGCAATAAAAAAGGCTAAATTATTTATCCCACAAATAATATTGTTAGACATAATGATGCCAGAAATGAATGGCATTGACGCATGCTCTCAAATAAAAAAAATATCATCTTTAAGTAACACAATTGTTATTTTTTTGAGTGCAAGAAATGAGGATTTCACTCAAATTGCAGCATTCGATGCTGGTGGAGATGATTATATTTCTAAGCCAGTGAAACCTAAAATTCTTTTAAAGAAAATAAATTCAATTTTAAAAAGAATGAGTTTAAATAAAATAGAAAATCACGTTATAGACTTAGGTGAAATAATTATAAACAGAAATACCTATTCTGTAACTAAGGATAAAAAAAATTTAAGACTTCCCAAAAAAGAATTTGAATTATTTTATTTATTAGCCTCAAAACCAGGAAATGTATTCACAAGAGATGAAATAATGGGTAAAGTATGGGGTCCACAAGTGATTGTTGGAGATAGAACTATTGATGTGCATATTAGAAAATTAAGAGAAAAAATCGGAGATTCGTATTTTAAAACTATAAAAGGGGTAGGCTATAAGTTTACCTAATGATTTTATGTCATCATTCAATAAATCTAAACTTCAGTCTTTTGTATTATCAGTTCTATTATCTGTTTTTAATTTAATAGTAATTTATTTATTTGCCATAAATAATTCTGACATATCAATTTTTTTTTCTAAAAACATACTAGAGTTATTAACTTTAATAGTTTCATTATTCATTCTCTATTTTTTTATAATTTATTTTTATTTAGAATTCTTTGTTTTTAAAAAAATAAGAAATTTATATAAAGATTTGATTCCTAATAAAGAACATAAAGAAGATGTTTTGGTAACAACGAACATGGATGAGCTAGTTGAGCAATTAAAGAAGTTTTCAAAAGAAAGTGAAACTGAAATTAAAACAATGCAACAAAAAGAGAATTTCAGAAGAAATTTCATTGGAAATTTAGCACATGAGTTAAAAACGCCCTTATTTACATCACAAAGCTATTTGTTAACTTTAATTGATGGCGCCTTAAAAGATGAAGATGTTAATTTAAAGTATCTTAAGATTGCAGAAAAATCAATAGAAAGATTAATTTTTATAGTTAAAGATTTAGATTTAATAACAAAATTTGAATCAGATGATTTGAAATTAGAAAAATCAATTTTTAATATTATTCCATTAGTAAATAATGTTTTCGAAATGCTAGAAATTCAGGCAGACAAAAAAAGAATTTCTTTTTCTTTAGATTCAAAATTTAAATCAGTTAATGTTATTGCTGACCAAGAAAAAATTCATCAAGTATTGACTAATTTAATTGAGAATTCTGTAAAATATGGAAAAGAATCTGGAACTTCAGAAGTGACAATTCAAGATATTACAGAAAATAAAATCATTGTTAGAATTACGGATAATGGAAATGGTATACGGAAAATTCATTTCAAAAGACTATTTGAAAGATTTTATAGAATTGATAATTCAGGCAACAGAAAAACTGGCGGCTCCGGATTGGGCTTGGCAATTGTTAAGCATATAATTGACGCGCACGATGAGAAAATTTATGTAGAAAGTGATTATGGCGTAGGGTCTGAATTTTCTTTTACTTTAGAAAAGTCCAAGTAATTATTTTAAGTTTGCTCTTAATTAAAAATTATTATTTATTGGGCAGTAAAAACAAACTTAAGAGATTTATTGAAAATGAAAGTTTCTTTAACGTAATTCAACCAAGCAGAGAAGAATTGATATCTAATCAATTTAAACTTAAAGGTAATTGGAATAATTTATTTTTTAAAAATAATAATCCTATTGTTGTTGAATTAGGCTGTGGAAAAGGAGAGTATACAATTAATTTAGCTAAAAGAAACCCTTCTGTAAATTACATTGGAGTTGACATCAAAGGAGCTAGATTTTGGAGGGGAGCTAAAACTGCAAATGAAGAAAATTTAGATAATGTAGTTTTTTTAAGAACACAAATAGAATTAATTAATTATGTTTTTAAGAAAGGAGAAGTGAGTGAAATTTGGTTAACATTTCCTGATCCGCAAATCAAATTTCAAAGAAGAAAACATAGATTAACCAATCCTAGTTTTCTGGAATTATACAAAAAAATTTTAAATCCTAAAGGAATAGTGCATTTAAAAACTGATAGTGAATTTCTTCATGGTTATACTTTGGGCCTTTTAGAAGGCTTGTCTATTACTCCATTAAAATCTAATCACGATGTGTATAAAAATTTTAATGCACCTGAAGAAGTCACAAATATAAAAACACATTATGAAAAAATGTTTTCAGAATTAAATAAAAATATTTCTTATCTCAGTTTTAACTTTAATGATGAATAAAATTTTAAAAAATTTTAATTTTTTTGATAAAGTGTATAGTGTAACTTTAAAAATACCATTTGGAAGAGTAACCACTTACGGAGCAATTGCAAATTATTTAGGATCAAAAAAAAGCGCAAGAGTTGTTGGTTGGGCCATGAATGCTTCTCATATAAAAGAAGATATCCCTGCTCATAGAGTTGTTAATAGGACAGGACTGTTAACAGGGAAAAAACATTTTTTTGGAATTAACTTGATGAGGCAACTTTTAGAAAGCGAAGGAGTTAAGGTAGAAAACGATCAAGTATTAAATTTTAATAATATTTTTTGGGATCCATCCATAGAATTACAATAAATTATATTCATAAGCTTATATTTGTAATTTAGAATGATTTTAAATATTATTTAACTTTGAAGCCTAATAAAGAACAAGTCTTAGAAATATTAAAAACTATATATTTTGACAATCATAAAATTGATATAGTATCTGATAAATCAGTTTTAAACGTATTAGTTTTTGACAAAGAAATATTAATCGATTTAAATACTCGTAACCCCTCTCTTCATGGAAAAAATAATATTAAATCAAAAATTTCAAATTCAATTAGAAATAAATTTGGCCAGGATATAAATGTTAAAATTAATTTTATATTGAAAAAAGAGGCTCCTAAAACAATTTTAAATCCAACTAAAAAATTAGAGAATATTAATAATATAATTGCCGTTTCATCTGGAAAAGGAGGTGTAGGTAAATCAACAGTCACTGCTAATTTGGCTATATCGTTATCAAAGATGGGCTTTAGTGTGGGTATCTTAGATGCAGATATCTATGGACCATCAATTCCATTGATGTTTGATGTGTTTGACAGTAAGCCATTGGCTGTAAATATTGATGGGAAGTCTAAGATGAAACCAGTTGAGAGTTTTGGAATAAAAATTTTATCAATAGGATTTTTTACAAAATTAGATCAAGCTGTGATATGGAGAGGGCCAATGGCTTCAAAAGCATTAAATCAAATGATTTTTGATGCAGCTTGGGGAGAGTTAGATTTTTTATTAATTGACCTACCACCTGGAACTGGAGATATTCACCTGAGTATTATGCAGTCTTTACCAATTTCAGGAGCTGTTGTAGTTAGTACTCCACAAAAGGTAGCATTAGTTGATGCTCGAAAAGGAGTTTCAATGTTTAATCAAGAGAATATTAATGTCCCTGTTTTAGGTATTATTGAAAATATGTCATATTTCACGCCCTTAGAGTTGCCAAATAATAAATACTATTTGTTTGGCAAAGAAGGAGCTAAAAATTTATCAACTGATTTAGAAATTCCTTTTTTAGGAGAAATCCCTCTCTTACAGAGTATTAGAGAGTCTGGGGATTATGGTAGGCCAGCTGCTTTACAAGATGAAGCTGTAACACAAAGCATTTTTAATGATATTTCAAAAAATATGCTTTCAGAACTTTTAAGTAGAAATAATAAGCTTCCTGAAACAGAAGTTATTAAAATCACAACAATGTCAGGCTGTTCAGCTATTAAATAAACATTATGAATAAAGAAACATTAACCCTTAAAGTAGAAGAAGCATTAAGTGAAATAAGGCCTTTTTTAGAATCTGATGGGGGAAATATTGAATTGTTATCTATTAACGATGATATAGTAAAAGTTAAGCTAATGGGTAATTGTGTCAGTTGTTCTGTAAATCAAATGACTTTAAAAATTGGTGTAGAAATGACTATCAAAAAGTATGCTCCTCAAATTCAGCAAGTAATAAATATTAGTTAGAAAAATGTATAAAATTAAAACTGATATTCTAATTATAGGCGCAGGTCCAGTAGGGTTGTTTACAGTGTTTGAGGCTGGTCTTTTAGGGTTGAAATGCCATATAATTGATGCTTTAGAAATGCCAGGTGGACAATGCTCTGAAATATATCCCAAGAAGCCAATTTATGATATTCCAGGAACACCCGAGATTATGGCTGGCTCATTAATTGATAATTTACTAGAACAAATAAAACCATTTAGTCCTGGTTACACTCTTGGAGAAACTGCTGAAAAACTAATTAAAAAGGATGATGGATCCTTTGATGTGATTACCAATAAAGGCTCAATACATAACTCTAAAGTTGTAGCTGTTGCAGGAGGATTAGGTAGTTTTGAGCCAAGAAAACCTCAAATTAAAAACATTAATGATTTTGAAGGGATAGGGGTAGAGTATATGATTAAAGATCCTATGCTATTTAAGGATAAAAACGTTATTATATCTGGCGGAGGAGATTCAGCTTTAGATTGGACTATTGAACTCTGTAAAGTAGCTAAAAAGGTTACTCTAATCCATAGAAGAACTGAATTCAGGGGTGCTTATGATTCTGTAGAGAAAGTTCAAGCTTTAAAAAATAAATCTTTAATTAATGTTATCACACCAAGTGAGGTATTAGAATTAAACGGTCATGATAAACTTGAAAGTGTTTCAATAAAACATAACGGACTGGATAAGCTAATTAAAACAGATTATTTTATTCCATTATTTGGTTTAATCCCCAAATTGGGAGGAGTTGCTGATTGGGGCTTGGAAATTCAAAAAAATTCAATATTAGTAAATAATGCTCTTGATTATCAAACTAATATTGAAGGTGTTTTTGCAATTGGTGATATTAATACCTATCCAGGAAAATTAAAATTAATATTATGTGGATTTCACGAAGCTACTTTAATGTGTCAAGCTGCTTTTAAAATAATATTTCCAGATAAAAAAAATATTTTAAAATACACAACAGTTTCTGGTATTCAAGGTTTTGATGGCTCAAAAAGAAAAACAGATAACTCAATAATAAAATCAATTGAATAGTTTATGAATGAAATATTTATTTACAGTTCAAAAGAACATATAAATATAAACGGAGTATCTCAATGGCAATCTCCTAGTAACATTGCTTTAGTTAAATACTGGGGGAAAAAGTCGAATCAAATTCCTATGAATCCTTCTTTGAGCATGACTCTAAGCAATTGCTTTTCAAAAATTAAAGTTTCGTATCAATTTGAAATTTTAAAAAATGATAATATTCAATTTAGCTTATTGTTTGAAGGGAAAAGAGAGGTCAGCTTTGAGAGTAAATTATCAATTTTTTTAGATAGAATTAAAGTATACTGCCCATATTTATTAAACTTAAAATTAATAATCGAATCAAGTAATTCTTTTCCTCATAGCAGTGGAATTGCTTCTTCTGCGTCTTTTTATAGCGCTCTTTCATTGTCAATAATGGATATTGAAAAGCATTTAAATTCTGAAATTGATGACGAATTTTTTTTAAAAAAAGCTTCTTTTTTATCTAGATTAGGGTCTGGAAGTGCTTGCAGAAGTATAATGGGACCAGTTTCTCTTTGGGGATCTAGTGAACTATTCATAGATAGTAATGATTTTCACGCAATCAAATACCCAAATAAAATTAATAGTGTTTTTAAGGGTATTAATGATACCGTGTTGATAGTTGATAAAGGAAAAAAAAATGTATCTAGTTCATTAGGTCATGAATTAATGAAAGATCATTCATTTTCTAATGATAGAATAAAGCAAGCACATAATAATTTGTTCCGAATTAAAAATGCACTTGAAAATGGAAATTATGATATGTTTATTGAAATAGTTGAAATGGAAGCTTTGACTTTGCACGCTATGATGATGACTTCAAATCCTTATTTCATTTTAATGAAACCAAACACATTACAGATTATTAACGAAGTCTGGAGATATAGAATAGAAAATCATTCTAAAATTTGTTTTACTCTTGATGCGGGAGCTAACATTCATTTGCTTTACCCTCAAAATGAATATGATAAAATTCAGAACTTTATATCTTCAAATTTGGTTAATTATTGTGAGAATGACGAATTTATAAATGATAAGATTGGTGTTGGTCCAAATAAGTTATAATTTTACAAAATGAAAGCTCCTCTTTTTTATTCAAAAATTTTACTGTTTGGAGAATATGGTATTATAAAAAATTCTAAAGGTTTGTCTATTCCCTATAATTTCTTTAAAGGAGGGTTTAAGTTGGGGGATTTAAACAATGATGAGGTAAATAAATCAAATAAAAATTTAAAATTATTTAAAGATTTTATATCTAAAATTGATAAAAATATTGTTGTTTTTGATCTTAATAAGATGAATGATGATTTAATTTTGGGAATGTACTTTGATAGTACTATTCCTCAGGGATATGGAGTTGGAAGTAGTGGTGCATTAGTTGCAGCTATATATGATAGATATGCTCAAAATAAGATAACAATTCTTGAAAATTTAACGAAAGATAAAATTTTAGTATTGAAAAATATTTTCTCTGAAATGGAATCATTTTTTCATGGAAAATCTTCTGGATTAGATCCGTTAAATAGCTATTTAAGTTTACCAATTCTTATACATTCAAAAAACCAGGTAGAAACTACTGGGATACCTTCTCAATCAGCTAATGGAAAGGGGGCAGTTTTTTTATTAGATAGTGGCGAGTCGAGTGATACAGCTCCAATGGTCGAGATATTTTTTGAATCAATGAAAAATAAAGATTATAGTAAAATGATTAAAGAAGATTTTATTTTTACAACTGATAATTGTGTGGAAGATTTTTTAAATGCTGATTTTAAATCACTTTTTTCAAATATTAAAAAATTATCAAAAGTAGTTTTAGAAAATTTCAAGCCTATGATTCCTAATGATTTTCATAATATTTGGGCCAAAGGAATAGAGTCTAATGATTATTTCTTAAAACTCTGTGGGTCTGGAGGAGGAGGTTACATATTAGGTTTTTCACAAGATTTTGAAAAAGCTAAGTCAGCGTTAAGTGACTATAAGTTAGAGGTTGTTTATAATTTTTAATGATTTTTTCTTTTTTAAATAAGAGATTTTTATTGAAGTTATTAAGTTTATTTTCAGTTGTTAGAGGTTATAATGTTTTTTTCATTGTATTTGCTCAATTAACCTCTTCAGTTTTTATCTTTTCAAAAAATCAAAATCTTTATTCTGTACTTATAGACACTAATATTTGGTTAATAATCATGTCTTCAATATGTTCAATCTGTGCTGGATATATAATTAATAACGTTTATGATTCGGATAAAGATTTAATAAACAGGCCTTTAAAAACAATTTTAGAAAGAGAAATTTCAGGAAAAACAAAATTAAATGGATATATTTTTTTAAATGTTTTAACTTTGTTTTTTGCTTTTATGGTTTCTTTAAAGGCATTATTATTTTTTGGTTTATATATTTTAGGAATTCTTTTTTATTCTATAAAAATCAGTCGTTTTCCTTTTATTGGAAACTTTTTATCAGTTGTTTTATCAATCACTCCTTTTTTTGCAATAACACTTTATTATAAAAATTTTTCTTCTGAAATTTTAACTTATGCTTCTTTTCTGTTTTTTGTAATCTTAATACGTGAATTAATTAAAGACTTGGAAAGTTTAGTTGGAGATTTAACTATGAAATACAATACTATTCCAGTTAAATATGGAGAAAAAATTACTAAAATTTATATAACTTTATATATTACTATTGCTTGTATAATTTCTTTATGTTTAGTAATCAATCATGAACTTTCACCTTTGGCTTATTACTATATTCTAGTAAATCCGTTTTTTATTGTTTTCATGTATTTTTTATGGAAATTTAATTCAAAAAAACACTATCTATTACTTCATAATTCATTGAAAATTTTAATTATAGTAGGTTTATTTAGTATTATATTGCAAAACTTCTAATAATATATAATGGATGATGTAAAGCATATTAGATTAAACAAATTTATTTCTAATTCAGGATATTGTAATAGAAGAGAAGCAGATAATTTTATTGTACAAGGAAGAGTTTCTGTAAATGATAAAGTAGTTATTAAGTTAGGAACTAAGGTTTCGATTAATGACAATATAAAACTAGATGGCAATAATGTGTCTTTAAATAAACCTGTTTATATTCTTTTAAATAAGCCTAAGGGATTTCACTCTATTAATTTAGATAATAAAAAAAATATCTTCAGCTTATTGCCTTTTAAAGAATTCCATGATTTACAGTCACTAGATTTTATGAATGAAAACTATATGGGACTTATGATTTTTTCTAATAATCAAGATTTCATCACACATATGACTAATAAAATAGATAATTTAAAGCAGCTTTTTCATGTAATTTTGGATTCTGATCTAAAACAGGATGATAAAGAATCTATTAAGAGTGAAGCAGGTTTTAATGATATTCGAATTCGAAACATTAATCATGTCGATGGAGCAAGTAAAAATGAGATTGGATTAGAATTATCAATAAAACAAGTTAAAGATATAGAGAGCTTGTTTTTAAAATATAATTA
>TARA_B110000263_G_scaffold79325_1_pt1 | contig 28328 bp, 17 predicted proteins | sample TARA_B110000263 | Tara Oceans TARA_B110000263 (sample SAMEA4397730) | marine metagenome | biome: Polar Biome; feature: [MES] marine water layer (ENVO:01000295) within the mesopelagic zone...; material: water (ENVO:00002006), including particulate matter (ENVO:01000060) such as......
TCGGCTTAGGAGGCCAAGGTGATATCCAGACTACACTAATCGCCCGTTTCTGCGACCGCATCTCCCTCAAGAATAGTAAGGGTCTGGAAACCGCCACCAAACGTCCCTATTCCAGCCGAGAGAATCAAGCCCTGAGTGGGGTCGGAGGGCCATGGTGAGCGAGCGTAGCCTGCCCACTCCCTACGCGGAGGAGAGCGAGCGCCACGTTCAGCAAGAGCAAGCCCTGAGCCTGAGGGTCAAGGCCAGAGACGCAGGGCGCAGGTTTTGGGTTCGCATTGCATCGAGTCGACCTCTTCCACAATTACGCCTATTTCTTTCACTGATTGCTCCAATCACTTCGGCCCTCCTTCTCATCAATTGGGAATTAGCCTCTTTTCCAATCGCGATTTCTGTTCACGTCGCTTTGACGGCGAGCTTTGTGCCGGCTCTATTCGCCGCATCATTCGCGCGAATGTCTGCAAGAGATAGACTGAGATTACGCGCGGTGGGTTTTCGCTCAATGAATGCATATCCTGGCGTAGAAAGGATTCTGAATTCCCTCGATGAGAGGCGTATCCGTGAGCGCGTCAGATTGTCTTGTGCAATTCTCGCATCTGCCGCGCTGGCATCACTGTGGAATCTCGCGGCTGGCGATACGCTGAGCTCTCTGGTAATCGGTTCCTGCGTTGCGCTCGGAGTTATTGCTGCGCTCAATACACTGCGGCTTGAAGAGTCGATTCCGATGCGCTCGAATTCGTTTCCTCTCCTATCTCTCCACGCCCCAACCATTCACGCCAGCACACTTGACCGAGTACTCTCTGACCTCTTGGTGGCACACCTTGACCCAGAGACGGCCAGTCATTGGGATATCTGGATAAAATCACTGCATGACGATGTGAGGAGCGATCAGACGGCTGATTCAGCAGTTGAACACTTGCTACAAGCGATACACCTTGAGCACCTTGGGCTGCTCGACGAGAATGGATTGCTGAGTGAGACGCGCAGGGTGTTCAAGGTCTCGGCAATCGATGGGCTGATTGCCGAGCATTCGAAATTCAATATGATCGCTCTCAGGCGCTTACTCACCCATACCCGCGCTTGGCAACCTGGTTTATTCCGCTTGACGGATCGCCTACAGGATTCGGTAATTCGCGGCGACCCCAGTCTCATCGAGGCGGCTTGGCGACTAGATCTCGACTTACCTCCTAGATGTGGACAGGGGCAAGGGGATCTCTTTGTGATGATTCACAATCATTCGGGTAGAAAACAGTCCATCGAGGTTGATATTTTGGCCGCTGAAGGAGAGCCTGAGCTTCAGACTCTGCGGGTGTCGGCGAAAGCCTCTTCAAAGCCGCGGTCACCTATCTCTGTCAATGATGAGCGCGGTGTTCTGACCGAGTCATTCGGTCGGTTATTGGCCGACTCTACGGTGCTGTGGATTGGATTGGCGTGGCCCGATTCTCTATCGGGCCCGCACCCAGTACAGGTGACTCTTCGCAATGAGGAAGGTGAGACTCTCGAATCGATTGTGGTGCGGACCACGCTATCCTCTGGAGTTCAGGCTGAGAGTATGGGTCACCGGATGGCAGACGCTGCATCGGAGGCCCGCAGAATTGCTCTCGCCTTGGCGGATTGAGTTTGCAGTAACCTCTCTTTGAGTCGTGTTTTCTTCGCTCAATCAGTGCCGCTATCCGGTCGAAGTCCCGAGCGTCATCTTCATGTCGGCCTTACGGCTCGCCGGAGCCGAGAACAATGGAGTCATGGGATCTCATCATCATCGGCTCTGGCCCTGCTGCCCTTCGTGCTGCGGTTGCTGCTGCCGATTCAGGCACTACCCCCGTCCTCATCGAATCAGGCGGAATAGGTGCTGGAGGCTCAAATTCTGACCTCGCTGGCATGGCTGCCTCAATCGACGAGGTCAGCTCGTCTGCACACCGCGATGATACGATTGCGGCCGGAGGCGAATCCACCGACAAGATAGCAGCCGCGCGAGTTTGTGGGGAGGGCGTAGGAGTTCTCGCAGAACTCGAGCGATGGGGGCTTGTTCTTCGCCGTCGCGATGGCGGCTTGCCTCACACCAGCCAAGTAGCTGGGCACACCATGCCCCGCCTCACCGGCTGTGGCGATGCTACCGGTCGCAATACAACTCGAATCCTCGAAGAGCAGGCGATGAAGCGAGGCGTAATTCGCCGAGCCGATTTGCGAGCGATGTCTCTAGTGATGGATGGCAACCAAGTTAGAGGCATAACTGCCTACGACATGAGCGCTGGCGAAGTAGTTGGAATACAATCCAAGGCGGTTATCCTCGCCACGGCCGGTCACCAAGGAATCTGGTCTGGTTCAGCTAATGGCGCAGGCCTCGGTTCCTCCCTCGCAGCCTCCGCCGGAATCTCCCTCAATGGCTTGGCAAACAACCCCATTCACCCTCTGACAGTGCGAGGCACCGACCTCAACATCAGCATCGACGTACTCGGCTCAGGAGGTAGAGTGCGCAAGTCATCGGGCGAGGACGTGGAACCCTCCGAGGTCGGCGAGGACGATTGCATACTCGACCTTCGCAGCATCGATTCAGCCGCCCACGCTTGGTTCACTAACACGCGTTCCAAAATCAAGGATAGAACCGGACTCGACATCTCGAGAGACGTCGTTCCAATCAGTAGCACCATCGCAGTCACGACCGGCGGGGCTCCCGTCGATGATCACGGACGTGTCACAATCGAAGATGGTAGCAAGTGGGCCACCGGACTCTACGCGGCCGGGCGATCAGCCCACAACGGTATGCATGGTGAGGGGCTACTCGCAGGTAATATCCTCCTCGACGATCTCGTTGGAGGGCGAAATGCCGGAGCACACGCAGGAGCCTGGGCAGCAGAGGCGAAATTCGCAGGCTCCAATCTTGTTGAGGAATCTTCCGAAGCAGCAAAAGCACGTATCGAAGCCCTGCAAAACAGCACTGGTTCTTCCGTCGGCCAAGTCGCTGCCACTCTATCTTCAATCATGGCTTCTTGTGGAAACGGCTCCCGAGACGAGGCTTCACTGAAGGCCGCAGCAGCCTCACTCGCCACTCTAAAATCGACAGGAATCAAGGTCACAGATTCATCAATGGTGATGAACACAGAATTGTCAGCCGCGCTAGAGGTTGAGGGTATGATATCAATAGCCGAACAAATAGCGAGTTCGTGAGGTTATGAGATGGGTGAAGAACCAACCCTCTTCACGAAAATCATCGAAGGTGAGTTGCCTTGTCATAAGTTGTATGAGGACGAACACACCATCGCATTCCTAGACATTCAACCTCTGACGAGAGGTCATACACTGGTGGTCCCAAAAGAACCAGCTCCTTCCTTTGATCGACTTAGTTCTGAATCAGCTTCGGCACTAGGCGGCGCTCTTCCTGCAATATGCAAAGCAGTCATGAGAGCAACTGGTGCGACTGCCTACAACCTAATCCAAAACAATGGACAGGAGGCAGGGATGTCAATTGCCCACGTTCATATTCACATAATTCCACGATACCCCTCCTCAACCCATTCCTTCCTTTGGGAATACGGTGAAATCAATCACGATGATGCGAAAATTCTCGCTGAAGCCATATCTGACGCCTTAGATTAGAATCGGTGTCTTCTCAACCCCCACCTGCCTCGCATCGCCATGACGGGTTCACAGAATGCGCCGGAGATCCTACCGGAGTTGTCTCAGAGCGCGACGCGTTTGAATCGCGAAAAGCTCGAGCGCGTTCCTCACGACACCACAGGTAAGCACCCCGGAAAGCGCTGGGCTCAAAGCGCTCTTGACATCATGTTCGAGTTGGGTAACCAAGCAATTTTTCGAAATTGGGAGGAAGATACTCTCCCTGAAGCGAACGGCGGAGCAATCTATGTCGCCACGCACATCAATGGACTCGTCGATCCAATGGTGATTACACGCGTACAGAAGAAACGAGTCATCTCGCTTGGTAGGCATGATCTGACAACTCGACCAGTCATCGGATGGTGGGCGCGTCGCTTCGGAAGTCAACCAGTGCTGCGCCGCGCTGAGATCGAGGCTGGTGTTGTCGATGCCAAATTCGCCCGCTACATCAATGATCGAGGAATGCTAACAGTCGCTTCCTGTCTCGCCACAGGGCACTCCGCCGTCGTAATGCCTGAGGGGAAATCACACCAAGATTCGAAGTTGCACGCGCTTCGTACAGGTTCCTCCCGCTCTGCGCTGGCCTCGGCAGCAATAGCCGACGAGAAGGGATTGCCCGCCCCTGTGGTCCAGCCAGTAGGACTTCACTGGCGCACTCATCACTGGCTCAGGACTGACCATTATGTCGAGTTTGGCGAGCCGATCGACATCCCTTCGACCTACTCGCTAGGCGACCGAGCACGTCTTGCCAATGGAGAATGGATTGAACCCTCACACGATGACACTATCGAGATGCGTACACGTATCTTCAACGCCCTATCTCCAATGACTCCCAATGCGCCTGATTGGGAGACCTATCGTGCATGGAAACTTATTGCTCACCTCGGCGCCAACAAGGCAGATACCCCCCTCCGCAGTCTGTCCGAGGAGGTTCACGCAACTCGTGAGGTCCACGAAACCCTTGGGTCAGGCGAAGGAGATTCGATGTTGGAGGAAGCCAAGGAAGCAGCCGAAATCCTCCACAGCAACGATCTGTATGCTACCGCACTTTCGCAATCCAACCGCCTTCGAGGCAAATTTGCTGGTGATTATCTCAAGGGATTGCTCGGAACACTGCTGATGCTTGCCACACTTCCCATCGCCATTCCTTCATCAGGGCTGCAGTGGGGTATTGCAAAGTCCATGGCCGAAAGTAGCGATGAAGGGCTCGATTCACGAACTAGTTACTTCATGCTCGCAGCCATGTTCTCACCGATCTTTTTCTGGCCGCCGTGCGCCCTTATTGGAACACTAATCCTGACTGGTGGAGCCCTTGAAATCGCCACATTGTGGACTTTCATCTTGCTAATTCTCATCTTCTATCTCTCTGCTTCAATTTGCATCAAGGGATACGACCTCTGGTCCGACTCAACCTCTGCCTCAAGACGAGCCAAACTCCTCAGCAGCGCAGACGGCGAGAGGTTCCATATGCTCGTTGACTCCATCACCTCTCGCCTCGGCGCTCTCAAATAGGACCTGCAATAGTCAGCCATCATGGACGGCAAGTCGGCGGCGATCGCCATCAAGGGCTGGCTGGCCAGCGAGAAACTCGAAGCCAGAGAAGTCTCGGACGCCCAAGCGCTCATTCACTTGCACGTCAAGTATCCTCCAACCAAGCAGGGTCATGTGTTCAACGTAGTCATTCCAAAGAACCGTAATCTTGTACTCGTTTATTCGATTACCAGAGTCGACGAAGGACAGCAGAATGAGATGCGCGAACACGGTAAGGAGACTCCTGTCGCATGGGAGGAATGGCTCCACCAGACGCGCCTCCAACTAACTAGAGCCGACCTTGATTGGGTCCTCCATGTTGGCAAGCCAAGCGATGAAACACCCGGGCCATTGCAAGCCTTCAATCTCTCACGTCCTATCTGGTTTGACGGCTTGTCCCAGAATGAATTCATGCATACTATGCGCCGAGTCTGGCTGACCAAATTAGAACTCATCCACCAGATTAAATTCGGTTATGGAAAAGGAATAGGCAAGCCAGGACAAGTCGACGACTGGATAGCCAAGAAGGCCAAGAAGCGTTCAGGCAAGTCGCCTTCAATCCAAGCCGAACCCAAATCGATTGACACAGATGAGACAGGCGGATTCGGTACCGATTTCGATCCCGCAGAATGGGCTTGAAGCTTACAACTTCGCTATCTTTTTCCCCTCGCTTTAGGGCAACGCTTGAACTCTCTAAACCACCACTTCAGAAACCATCCCTTAGCGTTCTTGGCTGACGCGTAAGCGTCGAGGTTAAGTATCGAAGCAAAGCGAAACGAGATGTTGTAGCATTGTTGCTGGAGTGATGGAAATGGAGACAGTGAAGATAAGGAGCAGTATCGCGATGGTGCTCATCATGACGATGAGCCTGTTCGCGACATTGGAATTCTCCGAAAGAGCGGAAGGAAGCGAGATAGTTTTGACAGATGCGATTCAGGTCGTGAATGGAGGAACACACAGCGACAGAATGGTATCAATGGACGCAGACTCGTCGGGTAATACTCACTTTGTCTGGAGCCGAAACTCTCACCACCTCTACTACAAGATGTTGGATGCCAGAGGCGACGTTCTAATCGATGAAACTCAGATTTCCAAAGCTGGAACCCACCGCGCTTGGCATCCTGATGTAGCAGTCGATACCGACGACAATGTCCACATCGTTTGGGCTGACAAGTCAGGTCAATGGACGATTTTCTATACGCTCTTGGATCCATCTCAAGACGACCAAGACGGAAGCTCTGGATTGGATGTGGTTCTTTCAATAATCGACGACGAAGAGATTGCGAGCCACCAACAGAACCGAGATTGGCCAGCAATCGCAGTCGATTCTCAGAATAACCCTCACATTGTTTGGGAAGATGCCTATGAGCAGTTGGACAAATTCTACATGCAGCCTCAGATTTACTACTCGATGCTCGAGATTGATCTTCCAGGGAGGGAGGCGATTGTCGCCATCGAGGATACCCTTCTGACTCCAATCATCGGACACAAGGGCCACCCCGACGTCGCCGTTGATGCTGACGATTTAGTGCAGGTCGTATGGGATGACACCCGCGGCGGCAAAGTGGAGATGGTCGTACCAATCGATACCTCAGGTTCGATGAATACTGAGTGGGCAGACATGTGTGTTGTTTTCTACGGTGGTAATTTCGCAAGCGGAGGATCCTTCGAAGGACTGAAGCCGATGCTCGTCGACGGCAACATTACTGTCTTCGAGACACTTTACGCCCTCAGTGGTAATTGGCCTGCCGCGGCCACTTCTGGAACTTGCGCGTCAGCTTACCAGACTGGAGGCTCAGGAAGCCAAGGACCACGCTCGACACATCTCGGCCAGAACCCATCTGATGACTCAGGCGGCATCCGCGAGTTAACTGAAGTGGTCTACAATGGCGGAGCGGTTAATCTACCTCAAGACGGAGGATACTACTCTGAATTCTGGGGCCCCGCTTCAACATGGGCGTGCCTCTCATGGCGAGACGCTCAGGGCCGCATGGGTAATTCGGCCAACCCACCAACTCAACTAGACCACCGCTGGAATCCAAACGCCACCAAGATCGTCATCCCAATTTCAGATGAAGGTCCGTATGGTGGCGATCCGGCTCAGCAGTCTGACGATACGCAGAGTATCAATGAGGCTCACGATGCCTGCGTTATCTCAGACATCGTCCCAGTCCCACTGATGGCGGCAGGCTGGGGCTCGGGCTCAACAGATGTCGGTTCTCACATGCAAGATTTGGCTCAATGTCCGAATGGATTCGTCTCTGTAGGTACGCGTACTTGTCCTGGTACGACCACCCGTAATACCAATGCAGGTGGACAGATGTACAGTTTCCCTACTGGTTCCAGTAGTGCGGCCGACCTACAATTAATGGTTGAAGCACTAGTATTACTTGCAACCAATAACTCTCGAGAGATATTCATCTCAATCCTCGACCCATACTCTCTGCTCGACAGCCCATGGGCCGGTTGGTCCAAGGGCGACTCAGGAACCAAGGTTGTCAACAATCGATATGTCGAGGACATTGGCCCATCATCCGATCACCAAGGATACGGTCACCTCGTCGTCGTGAACGACACGAGAATCACTTTGCAGGATGCGTTCAGTCTGCACCCCTCGATCGCTATCGACACCTCGGGTAATACCCACATCGCTTGGATGGATGGCCGCGCTTACGGCTTTGATATCGGAGTAAATTACGAAATTTACTACGTACGACTTCGATTGCGCGGAGCAGCTGCATGGGACGGAGCCCCAGATGGTTTGCCTTCCTACGGAATCAAGCAGATTACCGACTCCGTCATCTCTACGGTTGAGGGAATCGATGGGGTCGACGAAGACCGGCCATATGGCGCTAATTCACACATGCCGGAAATCCTAACCGACTCATTTGACAATGTCCACATCTCATGGTTGGACAATAGCAATGAAACTCAGGGCGAGACCGTCATGTATGTCCGCTTGAACCACACGAATGACGCCCACCCCGATGGATTCCCGCTGAATTCTCTCGCTTGGGGCGTAATAGATCCGTGGGAGGTCCACGAGGTCTCTGAGTGGGAGTCGGACAAACTCGGCCCGAACTCACCATTCGCTCCCGACCTCGGCCAACCACCAGCATTCGCTAATGATTTGGGCAGCGGTGTCCACATCGCTTGGTCAGACACCAATAAGTGCAACGATCAGAATAATCAGGGTCAGTACACAATCTGCTACGTCCACGTGCTTACCGGTCTCGTAGAGGTTGCTTTGACCGAGACTGAGACCTTCTATCACACGATTGAGCCTGGTCAGCAGACGACATACAACATGACGATCTCTAACCCAACTCCAGGCCCTGCTGAGCTGGTTGCAGACACTTACACAGTGTATCTTAGTGGTGTTCCAAACAACTGGACTGCGACACTATTCTTTGCAACCAACCACACGCCGATTTTCGATTCAACTCCAGTATTCCTGCGCGGAGGCGATATCGTATCGGTCTACATGCGCGTACGTGCGCCGACAATCTATCAGGCGGATGGGGACGAATTGGCGGCAATCACAGTCCACGCTCTCTCTCACAAAGATCCTGCAATCGCCGATGAGCGTCTGACACTCACGCTGATGGATGTGGTCCATGGAATCAACCTCGACACCAGTCACTTCCAAGTGGATGTTGAACAAGGTCAATCGGCGATTTTCTCAATCACCGTGACGAATACAGGCAACGTCTACGATACCTTCGCCTTCTACGATCCGGCGACGCATGAGGGTCAAACTGAATGGGGCTTACCATTCGGTTGGGGTGTTTCCTTCCCGACATCACTCTCTCTCGATCCAGGTCAGTCTGTGACTAGAAACCTGCAAGTCTCTGTTCCAACCTCTCAGGTACCTGGAACCTTCGTGATTTACCTCAAGGGATGGTCGACAGGTGAACCGGTCCTTTCCATTGACCGAGGCACCTTCGATGTTCTCGAACTCTGGGTTAACGTCTCGATTAGGAGTTCGGGCAATATCGTCTTTAATCTGGGTGAAACGACTCAGCACGTCCTCCCTGGCGAGTGCGCTGAGTTCGACATTGAGGTGACCAAGCACTTCACACCAGGTCACCTGATTTTCACTACACCCGGTGGACCTGAGGAACGACCTCCGGAGATTTCCGAATCGACTTGGCGCTATGATCACTGGACGGTTGACCTAGACTTCACAAATGCGCCGGGAGGCAATGGAATCGGAGATAATGATCCGAGATATTGGTCAATTATTGAGATGCCTTACACGGTGACTGCAATCATGTGCGCACCGTATAATGCGACAGCCGGCCTTGGAGATTCTACAACAGTCAAGGCTCATCTCGAAGGTGCACCGAGGGTGCGCGATTCGGTTGTTTTAGTGACCAATGTCGTTCAGGTATACGACCTTGAGGCATCCGTTCCTCAGACAATTCTACAATTGCATCCGGGCGAGTCATTCCAACTTGACACGAATATCGCCAATGATGGCAATGGCCCAGATCGCTACGATATATCTGTACATTCGATAGTCGATTCAAATGGAAATTCTGATGTCTGGGACCTCGATATTCCGCGAGTGCTATTCGAAGAATTGCCGCGCGATCAATCTCAAGACATCGCAATTCACATCAATGTCCCCGAGAAGACCTACGCGGGCGAGTATGTTGTCCGCCTCGATGTTTTCAGCGAGGAACCTTACGAGGGTACGAAGCTCAGAGATAGTATCATTCTGAACATCGAGATTGTCGAATTCCATGATATGAGAATCGAACTCGATCCTGCGGTTGAGTCGAGAATCAAGACCACCGCTCCTGGCAGAGTTGTACGTTACACGATGAACGTCAGCAACTTTGGAAACGTGCCGGATCAACCGTCGATTCACAACCACACTCAGACCGGAGCGGGCTGGGATGCTATTCCAGGGATGAATACACTAAGCGGATGGCGAGTCAACTTCGCCTTACTCGAAGGATTTGACTCGGAATTCCCAATCGAGCGTCAATGCGTTCAATTGACTGTTGGAGACACTCCGGACTCGGATGAATGCTACAAGACAGCGGTTGGGACATCAGCTGGAACTGTGATGCTACCGCAGATGCAGGCCTACACGACCCTGCATCTCGTTGCGATAATTCACATCGATCCAGCTGCCGCTCTCAGTAATCGTGAGGTTGGCATCAAGGTGCTCTCATCCTTTGGCTCCGCCGAGACTGGAGGCGATTACGATGAGACCGCTATCTGGGATGACTCATGCACCATTGACCAGAATGGCGATGGGCTGCCTGACAATACTCCACCAAACTGCGATAGTAATGAGCAAATTCTCGAATTGAGATTGCGCGCTCCTGATCTTGAGATTGTGAGTGTCCATGTCGATCAGAATACGGCCAAGGTCGGCGAGATGCTGTCGGTGAACGTTCAGATTCGCAATATAGGTAATATCCACGCCACCGATGTCAACGTAGTACTCTGCGTAGATCAATCGAAGCGCTCGATTCAGAAGAACGGCTGCAACGAGGAGAATGTCGCATACCGGCAACTCATCGAAGCAGTCATGCCGGTCGGTTCCAGTGGTGATGAAGATCCACCTTCACTGACACTACTCTATCTGGTGAAGGCAGGATCTCATGATATCGCTGTCGTTCTTGACCCTGACAACATGATTGTCGAATCGAATGAAGATAACAATATCGAGATGATTAATGGCAAGATGGGCTCCAACCTAGGATTCATCGACGTCGGAATCGAGATATTTGCTCAGTACTCCGTTCCAGCGATTATCCTCGGCGCCACAATATCCCTGATGGGCGTTGCTGGTGTCGTGATGTATGGCCGCCGAATGGAGGCTCTGAATCGCTTCGCCGAGAAGAGCAGCCTGATGGCGAACCTCAGCGATGACGACCAAGTCTTCTGAGATCAGCGAGCCAGCCACCAAGGTAGCGGCGTGCCTTCTCTAGCGGCGATGACGCTGCCGGTAGTCGAGGCGAAATCCCGTAGGAGTCTCTCGCGTAGGCCATCCATCATCACCTCGGCCTGCATCGATTGGATTCGCAGACCTTGTGAGAAGAGGTCGAGATCTAACGGTCTGCGAGGATGATTCAGCATCGCGTGCGCCAGCTGCCGCTCTTCGTATGTCTCTGATGAGTCGTCGATTGTTGGTGCTACTTTCTGCATCACTTGTTGATGTAGTGCGATAATTGCGTCGCGCTGCTCATCAATTCGCTCGAGCGCACGATCCATCTCAGAAAGCATCCCCATGGCTTCGACCAGAGGGAGACGACGCCTCGTACCAATCTTGTCAATCACTCCGTCGAGCCCCCCTGGAAGTCGCGAAGACAGACGAATTGGACCTCCTTTTGGCATTGTGCGATGCTCAGCGCGAAATAGGTTGGGCCCAAGATCAAGACGGAGCGAGAAAGATTGGTTTACGGTGTACATCTTCTTGGGAGGTCCACCTTTTGCGGAAGGCACCTTCTGCGATTCAACGAAGCCAGTAGCCTCGAGCACTTTCAGATGTTTGACGACTGCTTGCTGGCTGATATCAAGTAATTCAGACAGCTGTAACGGGTAATGCGGCTCCTTGGCAAGGCGCTTCAAAATGTCTCGACGCGCCTTGTTTTCGAGTATAGAGAGAGCCTCATCAAAGTCCACCACGACTTACCAACTCAAGGTTGTGTAGTCAAAGGGGGAATAAAAACCCCAGTGTGGCTTGAAATCGCTTGACAGCGTTCAACCCTCGTCCCACCCTCTCCAAGATTCTCCACCTTTGTCTTCGTCTTTACTCGTGCTTGAATCAGTCTTGTTGGGTTGCTGCGAGGTAATTTCGGTCGACTGGCCGACAAAAGGATCGGGAACATTCGATGACTGGCGCTGTGCTTGCGCGATTCCGGCTTCATCGGCGCCCGAATCATTCTGCTGTTGGGCGCGGAACAATTCATCCGTCGTCATCACGCGACCTTCGATGACGACGCCACTCACTTGCTGTTTGGGCGCCTTCGAACGGCTACGGAAGGCAAGGATTGCAAAGATAATCGCGATGAGTCCAGCGATTAGGCCGAAGCAGCAAGTCCCGAACATAGCTAGAATTGTTGGGTTGGAAATAATTTCCATCTCAGAAGCATAATCGTCGACGAGCCACAAAGTCGAGTCACCTTCGTTATGGAGGGTGTATGAGGCACTATCTGGGACAATAAAGGTCCGAACTGGTCGGTAAGTAGGGCCATTTTCATCGATTAGTCTGTCGGCGTGGAGAATTTTGTGAGGGGCGTCTCCTTCGATTTCCACCTCTCCAGCAGCATCTACCAGACGTAGGTCAGCAGAGGGGCCATCGCCATCTCCAACAACCCTCAATGCGGCGTAGTAATGACTGTCCACCAAATCGATTGCAGCGCTTTCCCCCGATTCGAGCCTGACCACATTTTGTTTCTCTGGGTCGAGAACCGACCCCATCTCCTCCATACCGTCGGGCATGACTAAAATGAAGGCGACGAACAATGCAATTGAGACTCCAGAAGCCCACATCGCAATACGGCGCAAGTCAAGACTCACGCCCGACTCACCACCCTGTCACATTTGATGCTTAGTCTGCCTCATCGCCCCATTATCTCGGCCAGTTTTTCGGGTAGATATGTGTCTGTAACGAAATCTAGGCCGTACTTCGCGAGCGATTGTTGCTCAGCTTTCTTCCCGAGCTCGAGCATGTCATTGATTTGGCGTTGCCACCATTGATCAGCAAATCTAGGGTCCGATAATTCGGCGTTAAGTGCTTGTATATCCTTGCTTGACAAATCATCAGAAGGCAAATCATACGCAAGTATGTCATCGGCAGTGATTCCAAGATAAACCGCACTTGGAGTTGCAAGATATTCCGAAATGTGCGCGGTCTTGATGGCCCCATAAGCGATTGATGCGTAGATTCTGTAGGACCAAGGGTCACCGTCGAGGAAGACCAAAACAGGAAGATTCCATTCCTCATTCATTCGCTTAATGATTCTGCGAGTGGAGCGCGCTGGCTGTCCTTTGAGGTGAATCAGTGCGCAGCGAGCCGCCTCATCGAAACCATTCTCGATGAGTCGGTCGAACATACCACCAGTCTCTATTGCCATGATGAAATCGACATCATGCTCGATTAGGCGGAGTTTCTCCGCTTCGACGTTGTACGGCACTCCGTAGCCGGAGTCGCCGACATCGTCGCGACAATTGATTCGCATCCAATCTCCACGACGGTTCCGCTCCTCGAAGGTGATATTCCCAATGATTCTGGCTCCATCTTCTTCGGGTCGGAGCTTGAAGTCCTCTCGCATACACTTGGTGATGATCTCGAGGTCCTCGGCGAGATTATTGCTCTCGTTCTGAGAGCCAAACTTGCCGTGACCCCAGCCCTCGGAGATGTAGTACATCTCCCTCAGGGTTGAGGATTTACCAGCGTGAATCATCTCTTCGATGAATTCGGTGACGTGCAACGCTCTGAGCAATTGGCGTGCGGAACCGAGTGAAGTCGCATCCCGTGTCGATCGCTTCTTGCCATATTTGTAGACACCGAGCTTCGGGTCGAATGCGATATTTTTCTTGGTTCGAACAGGCAAGGTCATCGTCGGAGGCTCGCCTTTGAGCATCTTGTTGTGCATCTCACCGGCGATGTCGTGCAGCGCCTCGATTACCTGTTCCTTCGTGTATCCATTAGCACTCATTCTTCTTCACCTTCCTTCAATCCGAACCAATCGGTATCGGTTGTCTGAATCGCTGCCGGAGCAGTTCCTTCGTGAGCAACTGCTTCTGCCGCCGCAACTTCTGCCGCTGCTTCAGTGTCCTCAGACATTGCCGATTCAGGAGCTTCTACGGGCTCGGCTCGCTCAGCCAGACGTTCCATCGAACCTACTACAGTCGCCTTCGCATGCTCGGCTTCGGCGACCGCCAACGCCTCGATTTTCCGCATCTCATCGAGTAATTTCTCATCGATCTTGGTGGCGCCGATCATCTCTTTCTGCCCACGGAAGAAAATCTCAGCCTCAGTCCAGTCTCCACGTTCCAGACCCTCGACCGCGAAGCGGATTTCAGTCGACTGACCGGGGTCGAGAGTATCCAACCGCCAAGCCCACAATCCGGTAGCCTCCTTACGGCCACCTCTGGGATTCTCTGAGAACCGTACTCCATCCCCTTCCGGCCACTTAGCGAGGAGAGTGTAGGCGCGTGCGCGGGCGGTGTAATTGTAGACTGTAATCGTACAGATTGTTTGTTTGGTTTCCTTGTCCCAAGTGAGGGAATCCTCAAGGAAAACCGCATCCATAATGCGGGTTATGACTGGCGCCAAATCGGGTTCTTCACGACCGAGCATTTCGCTCGATTTACGTGAGATTTCGGGGAGAATTATGTTGATGAGATCGAATTTTTCTTGCGCTTTCTTGCGCTGTGTTCGCTTCTTCAAATGGTTGCGAAGGCCTCGTCCAACCTCCAACATCGCCTTCCTGACTTCTTCCTTCACTTCCTCGTTATCCGCCACCGCTTCCTTCGCTTCGCTGGTGAATTGGACGTTGGTCGATGCGAGATGGATTAGTACGGCGGCCGGTCCCTTGGGTAATCCACGACCACCGGGATGATCGAGTCCGTATTGTTTCCAATCGACGGACTCGAGAGCCTTTGTGAGCAAGCATCCTCCTTGTTGATACATCAGAGGTACGCGATTTGCGAATCTGAGAACTTCGATTGGCCCATCGCCGACAAGGTCACCTCCGAAGACCAACCCCACCTCAATTTGGAAAGGCTGACCTTGGGTTACTGCTGGCTTCCTCGTCACAGTCGATGCGAAACGGGAATCGATTGCTTTCGAAAGCCCTTTCTTGATGAGAATTTCTTCAATTGGAGAAAGGCAATCGGTTGGGGGTGAGAGAAGTTTGACTTTTTGGAAAGCCTCGATCATCCCCTGTGCTTCGTCTGCTTTGACTCGAACAGGAGTTCGCCCTTCGTCGAGTTCCGACAATTGGAGAATTTCGCGGGCGGCCCTCATGCTTACACCAGAGAAATTGTGTCGTAAGAAGGAAGTTAATTTGCGCTCTTCTGCTTCTTTCAGCATGCGCTGGAGCTGTCCAAGATGAATGCCGTGCGGGTGGGGTTTAATCTCTTCAACGATGCGTGGCAGGTGCTCAGTGGTCCGAATCCAATTACCCTGTTCAATGATTTCTCCTTCTCGATTTCGTACAGTGAGTTTGATTGTCGCGTGCGGATTGACGATACTAGTCATACGCAAGTATTGGTGGACGGATTGCCGACCTCGTTGGTACTTTGCACGCATGACAGTTCGAATCTTGAGGCCGTGAACAACCTCCTCGCCATCTTCGAACCAAACGTCTCTGCGTTCGTTCGATTTGGTTGCACGATTCTTGCGGGTATCGAGTCCGAGGTCGACATGGACCGCAGAAGAATCCGAAGCAATCTTTGAGACGATATGAGTCTTCGACCCGGTCGTCAGTTGGCTGTACATCAAAACACCAGTGATTCCGATTCCCTGCTGCCCTCGGGTTTGGCGAATCGCGTGGAAGCGTGAACCGAGGAGGAATTTCCCGAAGACATTCTCGACCGAATCTCGCGGTATGCCTGGGCCGTTGTCTTGGCAAATGAGTTCAAGCCTGTCTCCCTCCAACCGCTTGATTTCCACCTTGATATCAGGTAGAATACGCGCCTCTTCACAGGCGTCCAAGGAGTTGTCAACGGCCTCTTTGACAGCGGTGATCACGGCCCTCTGAAGGGTATCGAAGCCGAGGAAATGCTTGTTCTTCTCAAAGAATTCACTGATCGAAATCTGCTTTTGTTTGCTTGCAATTCTCTCTGCATCTGCCATGGCGACTACCCCCTTCAGGTCCTCCCATTGTCCCAATGACACGGGGCCTACTTGTGGTCGAAGGTGTGCGAGAGCCGACCGCACTTAACGCTACGGTGGCGGGCGCCGGATCGCAGCCCGAAAGTCAAGGTCAGAGCACGTCTCCGACTCTTGCTCACACGAAAAGGTCTGGATGCCACGCGGTAATTTTCCCCGTGAAAGCGCTCGTCATCACCGTCAGCGGACTGGCCAAGTACAGTTTCCCCGGTCCCGAACGACCCTGGAAATTGCGATTTATTGCAGACACAGTAACCTGTTCTTCGAGATCTGAGACACCCGGCCCAGCACCGATGCAAGCCCCACAACCCGGGTCGATTAACTGAACTCCCGCTCGCTCGAATAACTCAGTCCACCCATTCTGCTCGGAGAGCTCTTTCACTGTCTTCGAGCCGAATTGGATGTAGCAATCCACACCATCTGCAATGGTCAGGCCCGCCTTGAGAGCAGCACTGGTAACCATCGCGTAGTAAGCGAAATCATCGTCTTTTCCAGCCGTGCAAGAGCCAGCATAAGCGATGTCGATAGCAACCTCACCCAACTCATCGATGTAAGCCCCGTTAGTTGGGTCGGAAGGAATACCAGAATCCGGGTCGCCCGGATGCGCCACCATCGGACGAATCGAAGATAAATCGATGGTGTGAACTCCACCATGATACTCAGCATCTTCGTCGGGCAGCACAAAGGCTGCCCGCACTTCTTCTTCAGTCAAGCCATCACGACGCTCAAGCAACCACTCAACTGTCAAATCGTCAGGCTCACAAATGCCGGTTTTTGCCGAGCATTCAGTCGCCATGTTGCACAGCGTCGCCCGCTCGTCCATCGAGAGCGAAGCCAGCCCCGAACCACCGAATTCCATCGAACGGTCGAGAGTATCAGACTGTGCAGCATATTTCCATAAAATATGCAAAATCACATCCTTAGCCGTGCACCCCGGGTCAAGGTTGCCTACCAATTCGAAGCGTATACTTTCGGGAACTTTGACGAAGGCGAATTGGTTGTGAACGAGGTTTGCGTACTCGGTAGAGCCAACTCCGTATGTGAGTGCGTTGCTCGCCCCACCCATGCAAGTGTGGCTATCCGTTGCTTGAATGAAATCGCCGACATCGATGAATTCCTCACGCGCCACTTGATGACAAATACCCGGACTCACTCCATCAACTGCAGAATAGTCTCGCACGCCTGTGTGTCGCTGGAATACTACTTGCAGGTCGCGTAGCATCTGGATTTTATCTGCGAACTTGCTGAATCGAGGCACGCCTGTCGCATACAGTAAGTGATCTTCGAAGACAGCGAATTTCGGTGGGTTCGGCAAGGCATAATCGACACCGTACTCCGCTGCGAGGAAGTTGTGAACTTGCGCAGTGGTGAATTCGTGAGAATAACCACCATCGACTTGAGCGAGAACCGCATCGCCAGGTTTCACGTAGCCCCGTGTGCCATTTTGACCGAGCAGTTTGTTTGAAATCATCTTCTCAGCCATTGTCATCGGTACTGGTTCGGTACTCACTATTGGCAAGGCCACTTCACCTCCCTTCAATTTCTTCGCGAAGGGGAAGATTCCGCCATTCTCGATGATTAGTTGAGTTACAGGATCGTACTTATCGGTGAACTCGGCAAGGTCGACACTCTCACCACTTTGCAAGCGTTCGAGCATCGAATGGTCGCCCATCAGCTGGCCGAGATTGATGTTATTCCGCTCGTGGATGGGCGCAAATGAAGCCGCGATGACGATGCGAATACCCGACCACCGCTCACATTGAGCAGCCGTTTCGCGGCTGCTTCCAGTTCCTTTTCTGTGGCCGCTCACAATCACTTCGAAGTCACCGTCCATCATAGCGCGTTGTTCGAAGACTCGACGCCCTTCGTAGAGAAGACCGGCGTAGGCGTTCTCAGCGAGCACAGCGGGTTCGTGGTCAAAGCAAACCCAAGCAGGAGTCATCACGTCTGTATTGATGTCGTCCAACAAATCGTCGACGGACAAATCTTCCATCCTTAAGTTGAGTCCTTCGTACAATTGTTTCCGAATCAACCCGAGGTCTTTTGTCAGGAAAAGCACCCTTTTACCGGGATTCAGACTCACTTTTCTAGGGGGCCACGACTCCACATCAGCACCTCTCTTACAGACTCGCTAAGGTCCGTTGCTATTTCACCGTTCGCGAAGCAAAGGATAGGCTCGCAGATGAGCGATTGATAGAGCATCCTGCTAATCTATAAGGTTTAAATAGGAAGTCCTTTGCGAATATATTACCTTTCTGTCTGAAAGGAGGTTTGATTGTATGTCAGAATATCTGGTTGAAGACACAGTGAAGTGTAACGAATGTGGTTCGAGATCTCTGAACCGAGACGAGACTCGAGGAGAGGTCGTCTGCGATGACTGCGGACTTGTTCTCGAAGACAAGGTAATCGATCAGGGTGCCGAGTGGCGCGTGTTCAGCCCGGAGCAGGGAGATCAGCGCGCACGAACTGGTGCTCCGATGACTGTCATGCTGCACGACAAAGGTCTCTCGACCGATATCGATTGGCAGAACAAGGATTACTCCGGCAAGACGATTTCTTCGCGCTACCGCTCGCAATTCTATCGAATGAGGAAGTGGCAGAAGCGCTCGCGCGTGAGTAATGCAACCGAGCGCAATCTTGCCATGGCCCTTGCTGAGTTGGATCGCATGGCCAGCCGCCTCGATTTGCCAAAGAGCATCCGCGAGACGGCGGCTGTGAACTACAAGAAGGCGGTCGAGAAGAGACTCATCCGCGGTCGTTCTATCGAAGGCGTGGCTGCTGCTTCTCTCTATGCTGCCTGCCGCCAGTGCAACAATCCACGCACTCTCGATGAGATTGGCGAGGCTAGCCGAACCGGTCGCAAGGAGATTGGCCGCACCTACCGATTCATGGTGCGCGAATTGAAGATGAAGATTCCACCAACCAAGCCCGAGGATTACATTCCTCGATTCTGTTCAGGCCTTGACCTCGACGCGGAAGTTCAGGCGAAGGCGTACGAACTCATCGCCAAGGCTCAGGAGAAGGAGTTGACCAGCGGGCGTGGCCCGACTGGAATTGCTGCTTCGATTATCTACATCGCCTCGGTTCTGTGCGGTAAGCGCCGAACCCAGCGCGAGGTCGCTGAGGTTGCTGGCGTGACCGAAGTTACGATTCGTAACAGGTACAAGGAACTCATCCAGAACTTGAACATCGAGCTTGAGATCTGATTCGGGTGGCCCAGAATGGCCAGGCGAGAAGGCAGTGCCTTGGTCTGGGAGATGGCCAACGAGCGGCTGAAGTTGGCGGTGCGCGAAGCGTTTCTTTTGGCACCGCTACCAAATCCACCGCTCGAACTTCCTGATTTCCCAGCGATTCCACCTTCTGATGCCGAGTCTTTGGTTCGGCAGGCTGTCGGAATTTTCACAATTGATCGTCAGGGATTCAATCTACGACTGACTGAGGTCTGCGACGACCATATCCCTGATCATGTCAAGCGTTCCATCGATATTGATGAGGCTGAATCTCGCTGGCTGGAATCAAATGCCGCTGAGGTTGCTGAGCGAGTTCTGGTCTTGCTAGCGCGTGATTGGTTGGCAATGGCTCTTGATGAGATGTCTCCGGACACCGATCGTTGGTATCTGGCGGCTTCGTTGATTCAGGGATTGGCGCTGGGCGGAACTGAGGTCGCGCGAGATGACTGTTACTACCTGCTCGAGGCAATCGCTTACGCAGTGACGCCTGGAAATTTACCGTACTCGAACGTCTCTGGGCGACACCAATTGGAATGGTCAGAGAATCGTGGCACTGTGAATCCGTTTCCACCTCATCCTGCAGGCGCGCTGGCCGCAACAAGCATACTAGATACTCTCTCGATGCGGGCAGAATCTGCATCCGAAATCTTACCATGCTGGCTCGAAAACCTCTCGGTATCTTTGCAACTCTGCCCCGCCCTTGACGTTCCAACTCGGGTATTCGATGGATTGGGTCAGGCCGAGGGCGACTCTTGCGCACCTTTTGTTCGCGCCGGATTGCAGATGCTCTCACACTCACCAGATGAGACTCGAGATATCCTCGTTGCATCTGCCGATCATCGCTCGGTTAGTGCTCGCAGGACGGTTGCTGAGGCATTACCTCGAATCCATTCTCAACAGCGTGAACTCGCTTTGACCCTCGCCGACCGACTGCTTCTCAACGATGACTTGTCGGTCGCCATCCTCACCGCTTCTTTCGTCGGCGGACTAGCGCGCCTATCGGAGGAAGAATTTGTCCCTCGTGCTAATGTCGTTCTTGAGAGTGGTGTTGAAAGGGCGGTGCAGCGGCTTGTCGAGTCCGGCCTTCGCGACCATCTTTCTGCAAACCCCAGCGATCCACACTCAATGCTCGTGGCCGCTTGGTTGGCATCATCTCAAGTTGGTCGGTCACGCGTCGGGAATCTAATTGCAGAACAGGCCGGCGTTGCGCCAGATTCCTTTGTTGCGACGTGCTCGGCAATTTCGGCAGAGGACACTATTGCCCACGAAGAATTACTGCGCTGGATTGAGATGCGAAATCCCGAATCCTTGGAATTGCTCTGAATCAGGAGCAACCGGTGGTTGAACCACATTCTGCACATTTGAGACAAGTGCCACTTCGTTGCATTTGGCTACCACCACAGTCATCACAAATGTCACCGGTGAAGCCTCGCTCACGAGCCAATCGTCGGATACGAGAGTTACCGTCTTCCGTAGGGGCGACTGCGTTCAGGGTGAGCTGAACATTACGCTTCTCACCCTGTGTGCGAACGACTCCATCATTCGTCTGTTCGGGTCGGCTAATCGACGTAGTCTCCATATCTTCTGCCGATATGTGAGCGAGATCTTCTCGGTCGAGATATTGGATTGCCAGTTCACGGAAGATGTAGTCGACAATTGAGGTTGTCATCTTCACTCGGCCGCTTCCACCACTGACCATTCCGCTTGGCTCAAACTTCTGGAAGGTGAATGACTTGACGAAGGCCTCCAACGGAACGCCGTATTGCAAGCCAATTGAGACGGCAATGGCAAATTGATTGAGTAGTGATCTCCAGGCCGCGCCCTCTTTCGAGGTAGTGATCATAATCTCTCCGAGGCGGCCATCGTCGTAGGTGCTCGACGAGAGATAAACAGTGTGTCCGCCGACCCGCGCCTTCATCGTACTCGATGAGCGAACGTCTGGTAGCGGGCAGCGCGTAGCGATGTAATTGTGGACGAATTGCTCGGCGAGCACAGTCGCCGCTGGGGTCGGAAGAGGTAGAGCAGCGGCGGTTTCTTCGACCATCTTGTGGACAACGGTGACCGCCTCGTTTTCTTCATCTTCGTCGGATATACTGGTCGCGTCGACGAGCTTATTCATCAACGGCTGGGAAAGTTTCGAACCGTCACGGTAGACTGCGCAGGCCTTGTTCATGGTCTCATGACTCAATTCGTATGCTGCCCGAATCTCCTCTATCGTCGCATCCGCTGGCATGTTGATTGTCTTCGAGATCGCGCCTGAGATGAATGGCTGAGCGGATGCCATCATCATGACGTGAGCCTTCCAGTCAATCGAGCGCTCGCCATATTTTCCGCACGGAGTAGCGCAGTCGAAGACAGCTAAGTGCTCGTCTTTCAGTCCAGGCGACCCCTCGATGGTTCCGTATCCGAAGACGTGGTCGTTGGCTTGGTCAATCTCAGTATTGGAGAATCCGAGGCTGCCGAGGGTGTCGAAGAATGGATCTTCGTATTGCTCCTTCGACATTCCGAGAGTTCCAGTACAGAAATCTTCACCAAGAATCGAAGGCGCGAAGGCGGAACGAATGTCGAAGACGTCAGGGAAGTTCGCCTCAATACTCTTGATTTTGGCAGCGTCAAAGCCGGCTGCTTTGAGCACCTTTGACGAAATTACGGGACAGTTGCGGAGTGATGCAGTTCCCATGATATATTCCTGAATCACTTCGGTTTCTTTGTCGGAGTAGCCCAAGCGCCTCAGAGCGTTTGGCACTCCGTGGTTGATAATTCGCAGCGAGCCGCCGCCAGCCAGTTGCTTATACTGAACGAGAGAGAATTGCGGCTCGACACCAGTCGTGTCCGCACCCATCACAAGTCCGATTGTACCGGTGGGTGCAATAACGGTGGTCTGAGCATTTCGGAATCCGTGCTCCCCACCCTCACGCAGAGCTCGGTCCCAAGCGGCGCGAGCAGCCTCGAGGAGATCCTTCGGGCACTTCTTCGAGTTGATTCCCACTGGAGCAACAGTCAATCCTTCGTATTCCTCTGCAGGAGCGTCGTAGGCTGCGCGGCGGTGATTTCGCATCACGCGCAGCATATGGTCGGCATTCTCCGAATAATTTGGGAACGGCCCAAGCACGGATGACATCTCGGCGCTTGTTGCATAGGATTCTCCACACATAATCGAAGTTAGAGCGCCGCAAATTGCGTATCCCCGCTCGTCATCATAGGGTATTCCCATGTGCATCAGGAGCGAGCCAAGGTTGCAATAGCCCAAGCCAAGGGTTCGGTATTCGTAGGACTTGCGGGCAATTTCCGCGGAGGGGAATTGAGCCATTAGGACGCTGATTTCGAGGGTAGTAGTCCACAGTCGAACGGAGTGTCGGAAATCCTCGACATCGAAGGTCTGCGAGCTCTTGTCGTAGTAGTGGAGGAGATTGATACTGGCAAGATTGCAGGCTGTATCATCGAGGAACATATACTCACTGCAGGGATTTGAGCCGTTGATTCGTCCTCCCTCGGGACAGGTATGCCACTCGTTGATAGTAGTGTCAAACTGCACTCCCGGGTCGGCACAGGCCCAAGCGGTGTAAGCGATTTTGTTCCAGAGATCTGCTGCAGGCATCGAGCGGCATGGCGTCGGCTCACGGCCGGCCTCAGCCGCTCGCTCCAATTCTGTCCGGTGATAGAGATTCCATTCTCCCTCATCTTGCAGTGTGTCCATGAATGAGTTAGGGACACGCACGGAATTGTTCGAATTTTGGCCCGAGACGGTGTTGTAGCCCTCGCCTTGCCAGTTTGTATCGAACTTCTCGAAGGTCATTTGCTTCCAGCCCTGGCCGGCGAGGTCGAGAATGCGCTTGACGTGCGGCTGAGGGACGCTGTCTCGCACAGCCTTCACCATCGCTATCTTCAATGCACCATTTGAGTCCGGACTCAAGCGAGAATCGTCATCGTCGTGAGCCCATATTGCAGACATAATCGAGTCGGCATGCTTCTGCAGAATACTCGAGCCGATGACGAGGGCCGAGACCTTCTCTTCTTCAGAGAGTTTCCAATCGATGTACTCCTCGATGTCAGGATGGTCGAGGTCGAGAGTAACCATCTTGGCGGCGCGGCGCGTGGTTCCGCCAGACTTGATCGCGCCCGCGGCGCGGTCTCCTATCTTGAGGAATGAGATGAGTCCACTTGAGCTGCCGCCGCCAGAGAGTGGTTCGCCGGCTCCACGAATTCGAGAGAAATTGGAGCCCGTTCCAGAACCATACTTGAAGAGCAGAGCCTCACGGTTCCACAGACCCATAATCGACTCGGTTCCACCGACCAATGAATCGCTAACAGACTGAATGAAACATGCGTGAGGTTGAGGGTGAGTGTAAGCATCCTCTGAGAGGTGCAACCCGCCCGTTGTGCCATCGATGTAGTGGTGGCCCTGCGCCGGGCCGGTGATACCGTAGGCCCAATTGAGTCCGGTGTTGAACCACTGAGGGCTATTCGGAGCCGAGCGCTGGCTGGCGATGAGGTAACACATCTCGTCGTAGTAGGCTCGAGCGTCTGCCTCGCTGGCGAAGTAACCGTAGTTCCAACCCCAGTAAGTCCAGGTCCCTGCGAGGCGCCGGAATAATTCGCGCCCATCGGTCTCCCCGACGTATCGATCCTCGGAATCGAGAGTCTGCAGTTTCTCATGGTCGGGCTCACTGCGTTGTAGCCAGACAGGCACTCCATCCTCTGCCACCTTGCGCAGAGCGGCTGGAACGCCAGCCTTCCTCAGATACTTCTGAGCGCAGACCTTCCCAGCGACGCCCGCGAATCCTGATGGAAGGCGTGCTCCTTCGATCTCGTGCGCGAGGCTCCCGTCAGGGTTACGGATCTCTACATTCATCTCAATCCAATCGAAGGCATCGAAGGGGTCAGAGCCTGCTGAGGTAAAGCGCCTCTCGATGACCAGACCCTTCTCTGCTTCGCCAACATCGGAGACTGTCTCATCCTCTGTCCGCGTTTGCATTTCAATCACTTCCGAATCTTTTCCCCGGCTCGATTCTGTCCATCGCATGCGCGAAGGGTTCAGTTGTGCTCATGGAGGGACTTTAATGATTGAGGATTGGGCCTCCACGACGGAGACGGATTGGTCTTGGGAAATGTATAATCCGCGCCTGCTACCGTGGGAGGGATTCGTGAGTCAGGGTTGGATATCCAGTGTCCAATCCACACTGGCGCCGGACTGCGAAATCATGATTCCGACCGAGCAATCTTTCTCGTGCGAATGGGCGATGAGCCGTCGCACGAGTTTCTCGGGAACATCTCCTTCGATTACGTAGTGCAAACGGACCGCGGTGAAGACACGAGGTTGTTCCTCAGCGCGGTCGCTTTCGATTTCAATCCTCATCGATCTAACATTATCCATTCTGTCTTTGAGACCGACTCGAATGTCGACCATCGAACAGGCCGCGTGAGATTGGAGCACCAATTCCATCGGACTGGGTGCGGTTTCGGAGTAGATTGGCGTTAGTTTACCATCGGGGGTCTCGCCTTCCATTGAACGACCTCCAGTCCACCTGACGACGCCCTTCATGTCGATAGCCTCCGGCTCGACGGTCTTGAGCCTTCGGCTGATTTGTTACCTAGGTTCGAAAACCATCTGATGGGTTGGCTTCATCAAGGGGTGGCAGGTCGCGCGGCTGAGAGACATGGGTGAGAGCGGCGCGATTACTATGGAGAACGGCCAACTGCACGTTCCCAACGCCCCAACAGTCCACTACATCGAGGGCGATGGAATTGGCGTTGACATCACTCCAGTCATGATATCGGTTGTCGACGCCGCAGTCAACAAGGCATACGAGGGCACTCGCCACATCCATTGGTCCGAAGTTCTCGCTGGCGAGAAGGCATTCAACGCAACAGGTGAGTGGCTACCAGAAGCAACCCTCGAAGCCATGCGAACGGGCCTCGTCTCAATCAAGGGTCCGTTGACCACACCAGTGGGTGGAGGCATCCGCAGCCTCAACGTCGCCCTCCGTCAGCATCTCGACCTCTTCGCCTGCGTCCGTCCAATCCGTTGGTACTCAGGAACACCGAGTCCGGTGCGCAACCCAGGGCACGTCGACATGATCATCTTCCGCGAGAATAGCGAAGATGTCTACGCTGGAATTGAGTGGGAAGCGGGAAGCGAAGAAGTAGCGAAAGTAATCGATTTCCTACAAAACGAGATGGGAGTTACAAAAATCCGCTTTCCGAACACATCAGGAATCGGAATCAAGCCAATCAGCATCGAAGGAACCGCGCGTATCGTGCGTGCAGCAATCCAGTATGCAATAGACAACGACAAGGATTCGGTAACATTGGTCCACAAGGGCAACATCATGAAATTCACAGAGGGCGGTTTCCGTGACTGGGGGTACCAACTTGCAAAGGACGAATTCGGAGCCACTGAACTTGACGGTGGCCCATGGTGCACTCTTACCAACCCCAATAATGGCAACACAATCACCATCAAGGACGTCATCGCGGACGCAATGCTGCAACAAGTCCTAACGCGCCCGCGCGAGTATGGAGTCCTAACTACGATGAACCTCAATGGCGACTACATCTCAGACGCGCTCGCAGCTCAGGTGGGGGGTATCGGAATCGCGCCCGGAGCGAACATCAATTACGATACAGGAATCTCAATTTTCGAAGCCACGCATGGCACCGCACCAAAGTATGCAGGCCAAAACAAGGTCAATCCGGGCAGCCTAATTTTGTCTGCAGAAATGATGCTACGACACATGGGATGGGGTGAGGCTGCTGACCTCATCGTCAAGGGTATGGAAGGAGCAATCTCAGCCGGTACCGTGACCTATGACTTCGAGCGCCTGATGGACGACGCGACTCTCCTTTCCTGTTCTGAGTTCGGCGCGGCGCTCGTCTCCCACATGTGAGTGATTGATTTGAATTTCGCTTCACTCAACTTGTGCGAGCCTTTGCTCAGGGCTCTCGATGACATCGGCTACGAAACTCCGACGCCGATCCAGGCGGAAGCAATTCCTTACTTGCTCGAGGGCAGAGATATGTTGGGTTGTGCCCAAACCGGTACCGGAAAAACCGCGGCTTTCTCTCTACCAATCCTTCACCTACTGGCCGAAACACCTCGCAATGGCCCTCGAAAAATTCGTACATTGATGCTCTGTCCAACAAGAGAATTAGCAGCACAAATTCATGAGAATATCGAATTGTACGCTGCCAAACTAGATATTCGCAGCATGGTCATGTTTGGCGGAGTCAGTCAGAAACCACAGGAGAGGAATTTGCGCCGAGGAGTCGACATATTGGTGGCAACTCCAGGAAGGCTCCTCGACCTAATGAGCCAACGCTTGGTCGACCTCTCGAAGGTGGAGTTTCTCGTTTTCGATGAGGCCGACCGAATGCTCGATATGGGCTTCATTCGCGACATTCAGAAGATTTTGGCCCACGTTCCATCAAAGCGCCAAAGTCTGCTATTCAGCGCAACAATTCCACATTCAATCGTTTCATTATCCAAGGATATGCTATTCGATCCGATAAGAATTGATATCACTCCGGAATCGGCGACCGTCGAGGCGATTAAACAATCTCTAATGTTCGTCATGAAAGCCGACAAGCGCCCACTCCTCTCTCACATACTACTCGAAGAAAGTCCTGAAAAGATGCTTGTCTTCGGCCGTACCAAACACGGCTGCAACAAGATAGTCAGGCTCCTTGAAAGAGATGGCTTCGATGCTCTAGCCATCCATGGAAACAAGAGTCAGGGCGCACGTGAGCGCGCCCTTGGCCGCTTCCGCGACGGCACCCTCCAAATTCTCGTCGCCACAGATGTCGCCAGTCGCGGCATCGATGTCTCCGACATCAGTCATGTCATCAATTACGACCTCCCTAACGTGCCCGAGGTCTATGTTCATCGCATTGGCAGAACGGGCCGAGCAGGCCAAGGAGGCATCGCAATTGCATTCTGTGATGAGAATGAGGGCGAGTATCTTCGAGGTATCGAGAAAACAATTCGACAAAGCATTCCAGTGAATGAGGAGCATCCATTCCATTCCGCCAAAGCTCAATCGAAGAAGGGCGATAAGGCACCTAAAAAGAAGCAAAGCCGGGGTCGCCCACGCCGCATTGGCGTAGAAGACAGAAGCAGCCAAAAATCATCTAAATGGCGTGGAAATAAATCCTCAGGAAGGGGAGGCAGCAGCAGCCGAAAATCATCGAATAGAGGTGGAAATAAATCCCCAGGCAGAGGCGGCCACAAGCGCTCTGGGGGAGGCGATCGCACTGGCAATCGTAGCGGTGGTGGCAACCGAAACCGAAATCGCTCAGGCGGATCCAATCGTAAGAGATAGTTTCAGAGAAAGAGGTTGTTGATTTCCTTGAGAAATCTCTCGAGAAGGTTTTCAAATCCCTATATGAATACTTGTTTCACCCCAGCAGTGGCCCGAAACACTCCTTCAATAGTGAATCTAATCACGTTCGGCCATGAGCAACAAAAATGCCTCTATAGCCCTGCTAGTGATTGCCAGCCTACTTGTCTCACCGGTCGTAGTCGCCGATGAGAACGAAGACATACCGACCAATGCTTCTGCGACCGGTGTACACGACTCTCTCGTGGCCGCTCTAGACAAAGCAGATCTCGTTGCAACTCTGCAAGGAGACGGTCCGTTCACAGTCTTCGCGCCAACTGACCAGGCCTTCGCCGATGCCGGCATTGACCTGGACTCGTTCAATACCGACGAGGAGATTGCAGCACTGACTGATATCCTGTTGTACCACGTGTACTCAGGAGCTGTTTACGCTGCTGACGTCACCGACGGACTAACCGTCGCTATGGTGAATGGAGACGACCTGACTTTCTCTGTAGTCGATGGCACCGTCTCTATGGGAGATGGCTCGACCGTAACCACAGCTGACGTAGCTGCATCAAACGGTGTAATCCACGTCATCGACAAGGTTCTGATGCCACCAGCGGATATCTTCGACATACCAACAACTGCACAAGGAACTGGTATTCACGATTCTCTCGTAGCAGCTGTGATTCAGGCAGAACTTCTTGCAACTCTGCAAGGAGACGGTCCGTTCACAGTCTTCGCACCTACTGACCAGGCTTTTGCTGACGCAGGTAT
>TARA_B110000263_G_scaffold244537_1_pt1 | contig 26744 bp, 19 predicted proteins | sample TARA_B110000263 | Tara Oceans TARA_B110000263 (sample SAMEA4397730) | marine metagenome | biome: Polar Biome; feature: [MES] marine water layer (ENVO:01000295) within the mesopelagic zone...; material: water (ENVO:00002006), including particulate matter (ENVO:01000060) such...
ATTTATTTTATTATTGGCCAATAAATAGGAATAAAATAGCTAGCTAATAACCAAAAAATAAGGGTTAAGGGTATACCTGCTATTAAAAAATCTTTAAATTTATATTGACCAGGTCCAAAAACCATTAAATTAGTTTGATAACCTATAGGAGTCATAAAACTTGCAGAAGCACCAAAACATATAGCCATTAAAAAAGCCCTTGTAGGTTCAACAGAAATTACGGAGTCAACAGCTTGAAAATGTTGAGATAATAAAATAGCCAGAGGTGATAATATGATTGCTACAGCTGCATTAGATATAAAAGCTGATGTTATAAATGTAATAAAATATAAAATAGATATAACATATTTAACCTCCATCTCTATTCCAACATCAATTTGATTCACATAATTAATTATTGAGCTACTTAAAAAATTTGCTGCACCAGTATTTTCCATTGCTGTTCCTATTGGTATAAGCAATGCAATTAAAAAAATTACAGGCCAATTAATTGCTTCATAAACATCTGTCATAGAGATTGATTTTAAAACAAGTAATAATATAGCAGCTAACATTGCTCCTTCGGTAATTGAAATAATGTGAAATGATGCCAAAATCATTAACATAGGTAAAAGTAATATAGATAGCCACCAATATTTTTCATATCTCAAGTGAATATCGAGCTCTTCTAAAATAATTAATTCATTTTTCTCGCTAATTGATTCTATTTTATCTTTTGGAATCATTATTAAAAGAGTATCCGAGAAACGTAATTTTATATGAGCGACTTTATCTCTTAACAATTCAGAGTGTCTACTAATTGCCAAAACAAAAGAACTATACATTTCTCTATAATTTAATTGACTTAAAGTCTTACCGATTAAAGTTGAGTTTTGTGGAATTAAACCCTCAACAAGCACATGATTATTACCCGTTAATTCATTTTGAGACAGCTTAATATCTGAAAGCAATAATAAACCTAAATCTTTTTTGAAATTCAAAATATGCTTTACATTTATTTGGATTAATAAAATATCATTTTTTCTTATGATTGTATCATTTAAAGCAATAGTCAAATCTATTTCATTTCTTATAATTTTAACTACATCAAACTCATATATGTCTTTAACTTTGAAGTCTGAAATAGACTTTCCAATTAATTCTGAATTTTCGTCAATTTTAAATTCTGTTAAATATGTACCCATATGATATTTCTGAGTTAAAGAAGATGTAATCGCTCTAGATGGTAAAATCCATCTTGAAATAATTAAATTATAAATAATACCTACAAAACAAAAAATAGCACCTAATTTAGTAAACTCAAACATTCTAAATGGTTCAATCGTGCTATGATTTTCTAAAAATGAATTAACAATTAGATTGGTTGAAGTTCCAACTAAAGTAAGGGTACCACCAAAAATAGCTGCATAAGAAAGAGGGAGTAATATTTTAGTTGGACTAATATGAAATTTTTGACATAACTTCAATGCTAAAGGGATAAATATAGCAACAGCTGCCGTATTATTAAGAAAACCTGAAATAATAGCAGTTGTAATAAAGAAAATAGTAAATGTTAACCATTTATTATTACCACCAAGTTTATATAGATAATTAGATAAAACTTCTAAAAAACCTGTTTTAACAAGGGCTCTACTAATTATAAAAATTGCTCCAATAGTAATAACTGCCTTATTACTAAACCCAGCAATAGCTTCGTCAATAGTAATAATATTACAGATTAATAATAAACCTATTGTCCCCAAAGCGGTAACTTCCATTGAAACAATTTCAAAGACAAAAGAAATAATCATTAACACAATGATTATTATAAATTGTAATAATTGTGAATCTAATTCAAGCATATTGGCCTTATCAACTAATTTAATATAATTTCTATAAAATAATTAAGGTCTTTATTTTAGAATTAATTGCAAATAGTATCAATCAATACGAAACAAACTTCATATGGATCCATATTTGCTGAAGGTCTTCTATCCTCCAAGTATCCAAATCCATCATTTGCTGTATCCATTGGAATCCTTATAGATGCTCCTCTATCACTAACACCATATCTAAAATCATTAATACTACATGTTTCATGAAGACCTGTTAATCTTTCTTCATTACTTGAACCATAAACAGCAATATGTTCTTCATGTTTTTTTGATAATTTTTCACAAGCATCTTTGATAACTTGTAAACCACCTTTTTCTCTCATAGATTTAGTACTGAAATTAGTATGAGCACCAGCTCCATTCCAGTCACCGTTAACAGGCTTAGGGTCTAAAGTTGCACTTACTCCATAATCTTCTCCTATACGATATAAAAGCCATCTTGCAATCCAAAGTTGATCAGAAACATCAAGAGGACCCACTGGACCAACTTGGAATTCCCATTGAGCGGGCATTACCTCAGCATTAATACCAGATATTTCAAGACCAGCATCCAAACATGCCTCTAAATGATCCTCTACAATATCTCTACCATACACTTCATCTGAACCAACACCACAATAATAACCACCTTGTGGAGCAGGGAAACCATTATCTGGCCAACCAAGAGGCTTAATTCCATCAAAAAAAGTATATTCTTGTTCAATTCCAAACCAACAATTTTCTCCAGAAAATTTTTCAGATAGCTTTCTTAAAGCCGCTCTACTATTACTTTTATGTACACTTCCATCTGCATTAAATACTTCACACATTACCAATATATCATTTCCACCTCTAATGGGATCATTATAAAAACTAACTGGCTTTAATAAACAATCACTATCAGAACCATCAGCTTGCTGCGTACTTGATCCATCAAAACCCCAATTAGGTAATTGAGTTAAATCTTTAATTGGGCCATTAATAATTTTTGTCTTACTTCTTAATTTTGAAGTTGGCCTATGACCATCAATCCATATATATTCTGCTTTTACTTTATCCATCTTTACCTCCTTTTATTTATAAGATGATAATATTATTTGCGTTTCCGTTCTTCTTACTCCAGGCCATTGCTGGATATTTCTTAATAATTTTTCTAATGAATCTGTATTTTGAACATTTACTAATAATACATGTGAACCATTACCTGTTGTTGTAAAGCATTTCTCAATAAATTTTTCTTTAATAGCTTTATTAACAAGATCACTATATTCTGACGAAGATTCTGAAATAATCGTAATAATAGCAGAGATATCCAAACCAATTTTCTTTCTATTAACAACAGCCTTATATCCTTCAATAACCCCTGCATCATGTAATTTCTTTATTCTATCAATAATTGTTGGAACAGATAAGCCTACTTTTTCAGATATACTTGAGGCAGGTTCTCTACCAGATATCTTTAAAATATCAATTATTTCTTTATCTTTATTATCTAACATATTAATTTAAATCCGCTTTAATAATTTAAACTAAAATATTAATTCACTGCAAATAATATAAACTTTTTTTATTATTTATTTAAATTTATTAAGTTTATTAGTAAATAAAATTAATTTTTAAATAAAAACATGAATATAATAATATACCATAACCCAAGATGAAGTAAATCAAGAGAATCCGTGAAGATTCTTAAAAAAGAGTGTAATTCTTTTAGAATAATAGAATATTTAAAAGAATCAATTGATAAAAAAACTATTCAAGATATATTAAATATTTTAAATGTTAATGCTGTTGATTTGATTAGAAAAAATGATACGGAGTTTAAAAATTTAAACTTATCAGAAAATGAAATCAATAATAGCAATTTATTAATTGACTTAATTATTAAATATCCTAAAATAATGCAAAGACCAATTATTTTAAATGAAAACAAGGGAGTGATAGGTAGACCTCCAGAAAATATATATAATATTCTATAAACTAATTATTGCATTTACTATAGCAATAACGTCAACAACATTAACGGCGCCATCTACATTTATATCTGCTGAACATAATTGACCATCCGTAGGATTTACTAAACCAATAATAATATTAACGACGCTTATAACATCAACTACGTTTATTGCTCCATCAAGATTTAAATCCATAATAGGGCATGAAGCCTCTTGTGAATCAGTAGTAAATTTTATTGCTAAATCAGTAACTAGTGTATTAGGTGAACTAGCCCAAGAAGAACCTAATCCTTTATAATTACTAAACAAATACTCTACGCCAATATCTTGGTCAGGTGATTCGATACCAATGGTTGAATAATTTCCATTAGAATCAATATCATAAATTTCTTTATATTGAAAAATTATCTCTCCATCTCCTGTTGAGGTAGAATGAAATTGAGGATCCAATAAAATCACTTGAAATGATTCTTTTATACAATTTGGACAGTTTTGATCATCTTCACCATTAGAAACATTATCCCATTCAATAATCAATCTATTTTCCTGAATATCATAATAATAATAAACATCAAATGGCTCTGTACCTTCATTATCATCGAGATCATCCATAAAAGGAGCAATCATAGAAGAAGGCCCCATTGGATTTGGAATAGAAAAATTCCAAAAATAATCTATAAAAGTTTCTTCTAATGATATCCATCCATTTGAACATACAGTTAAAGGATCACCTGCTTGATATTCCAAACCATAAAACTTAAAGTCAAATGGTAATTGGATAGATGTCAAGGTATCATCCTGCAATAATAAATTTTGAGCATCTTCAAGCTCATTTAATTCAATCCAATTATAAATAGGGAAACCATTAAAATCAGTATCATTACTATCTATTGCTCTATAACCGTATTCACACCTAGGCGAAGGAAATGTTTCTAAATAAAGAGATTCATTATCACTAACAACTACCTCGATTGAACTTGAAGATAAATTATAAGTAGAACTCGTAAATGATGGATAAAATACTATTTTATCGCCAATATTATAATCTTCTGATATTAAAACTGAATAATCTTCTAAATTAATACTGCTATTACCTTCAATCTCAATTCCTAATACTAATGTATTACTATTATCCATATCAATTAATAACTCAAAATTATTCAATAAAAATTCATTCAAGTTTGTAATTTGTATATCAAAATCGAACAATTCTCCAGGAACCGCATACAAATCTCCAATTATATCTATATCTAAAGAAGCAGAAATATTCTCATCCAAAGATTCTCCATTATCTGAATCAAAAGAAATATTAATTGCTTTTTGAAGAAATTGAGCTTTATTTAAATATAATTGTATATCTGATGCTTCATTTAATTCGAAATCTATAATTAATAAACCATTAGAATCAGAAACTCCTCTATAAATTGAATTTTCAGAATTATTAAAAGGTTCACCATTTTTAAATAATGCACCTACCAAATCTTCAATTGGATTCCCAAATTGGTCATATACATACGTAACTATATGAGAAGATGTCAATGATGCATCCGCATTACTATCCTCATCTATATCTATATCTAATAAAATATTTTCAGGATTTTTTAAAGTCACAGGTAAACTAGGATCCCCAATTACACTATAGATATGATGATAAAAAACATCTATAACCGTTCCTTCAACAGATAAACCAGAAAATTCATCAATTAAAGATTGCTTTCCTAAATGAAGTGCTGGGCCTATTTCAGGAGTTATCCCTTCTAATAAACCATCCCACATAACCCCACATATAACATTATTAAAACGAGTGTCTGTATCTAAATCTGATGGACCTACCATAGCCGCTGCACCTTTAGGTGAATTAATACTCCCTGCTGTAATTAAAACTTCCCCAAAGCATTTATCTAAACCTGTACCACTATAATCATTTCCAAAATCACCCGTATTACATACAAAACTCATAACTACTGGCAATCTCCACTGATTATTAAGTGAAAGTATTTCTTCCCTATGAAAATATGGCTTATGCCAACCATTAGCGTCTCCCCAGCCTCTGTAATTAATAACACCAACTCCCTCATTCCACTTATCTCCTATTAAGGGATTATATGTTGCTGTTTGATAATTATATTGATGAAAAAAAGCTGTATCAATTTGAGCATAACCAAAATCATTCAACTCTCCTTGTAACCATAAAGAAGTCCAAACAGGAGTTACTGGCCAATCACTAGGGTCTACCTCTAACCCGTCTGCAGTTTTATAATTACCAGCAACAAGCATAGCATTATTATAAAAATCTAAATTATCATTAGATAATAGCAAATTTTCATTTGTTATATACTGTATACTTCTACTTTTAATATTCAGAAACTCCGGAATTGTCCTAACAGGCCATCTACCTATAAAAAATTTAGGTTCATATGGACTTTCTGTAAATGTATAGGGATAGTCAGTAACATCAATTTCCTGCTCATTGTATGAATTAATTGTAAATGTTGGTATTGCATATTGACCATTTACATCACCAACTAATAATACATATTCCAGCATACCATTTGATTGATTATCATACTCAATTAAATAATTTTTCAACTCTTCAGCTGAAGAAAAACCTTCCTCATCTAAACTAACTACATGAACATTAAAACCTTGTGTATTCTTAAATTTAACAAAATCACCTCCCAAGCTAGTATTTGGGTTTGTTAAGTATGTTTCTAATTGAGAGGATGCTAAGACTATAACATAATCACCTCTACCATAAAAATTATTATTAAGGTCATAATCAAAGGCTTTAAATGATATTGGGCCCGACAATAATAAGTTAAATAAAAAATATATAATAATTTTTTTCATATTTAATTTTCTAAAATATTTTCAACAACTAAAATCAAATCAAAAATATTAATAACATTATCATTATTCATATCCGCTAAACAATCTATCATTTGATTAGATTCTTCAGTAATTAAAATATCATCAACAATTAAAATAATATCTGATATATTCAAATAACCTGAATTATCGACATCACCTTTTAATCCATTGCATTCATACAATAATTCAATATCATCAATATTAAATCCTCTATAATTTACACTCCCATCAGTTTCTAAAACTATTTCTAAATATTTTCTTTCATCAAGAATATTAAATGGGACATAAATATCATACCACTCAAAACTATGATCAGATATCTCCTTTAAAATAGAATATGAATCAGAGTTTTCTGTAGAAAGCCTAAATATTAATTTATCATTGCTCCACTCTAATTCATTTTTTAATTTAACCTTTAAAACAAAATCAAGATTACTTAATTCAGACAAATCTTTGTTCATCCTTATTGATTTAGTCTGATTATCCTGATAATAACTAGAAGTTTGACTTTTTAATTGATTATTTTCTATCGTAAAACCATTATTATTTATCCAATTAGAAAAATTTTCAAAAGCATCATATATAAAAACACCTTTATTCTTAATATCAATATCAATAATATTATCTTGGCTAAGATTAATATTTAACAATTTAGGTAGGTAATTAATAGAATTAACAAATAATTTGTAATGACTAGAAGGCAATTCTATTCCATCAATAAGATTTAATTCAAACTCATTAAAATCACCCATTATAAATGCAGATAAATCTCCTTCTATATCTGGATTTAATAAATTGAAGCTCAAATTATAGGTAGGTAATTCATTTAATATTATATCTAATTCTGTAATAGAACTACTTGATGGGCTAAAAGAAGAATTATATGTCTCATAGCCAAATGCTGATACTTCAATATTGTATAAACCTTCTTTTAATACTCTTCTAAACCGTCCAAAATGATCGGTTAATCTAGGCTTTAACATTGGACCATGATTTTCTAAAATCTTAACCTCAGCGCTTATAGGATTTCCATTCACATCTTTCACTAATCCTGATACTTGATAAACATTTGGACCATTTTGGATAGAGGTACCAGCTCCTTTTTTCAATAGATGTAAAAGACCCTGCATATTCCTGCTTATAGTATCTTCAATTATATTAATATCATTTGATTGCATATCACTTGTTCCAACTTCAATTAAATATTGAATACATCCTGTATTTGCATACAACCAATCATGTGCATTCCCTCTCATACTCTTACTATTAGTTGGGTAATAATATCCAAGCCCATCTTGTGTTGGTATTTTTTGTGAAATCTCAATCCCTAATTCAGAGATAACATCTATATCAGGAGCGCTTTTATCATCTTCCCATATCCATGGATAAATCACTTTTTCAGATACACATCCTGATCTAGAACTATGATAAGCAATAGATAATAAAAAATTATTATCTAATGTAAAGTCTTTTATAGCTTGTATCTCAGGCTCTGAAAAAGGAGATGGCCCTCTATAATAATCATAATTCGATAAATATGATGGATTGGCACTACACCCACCATCAAGCTGATTTAAATCATCCCCAAATATCCAATTAAAATCATAATTTCTATTTAAATCAACGCCATCTATATCATCACCAATACCTACTATAAAATCAAAGATACCATTCATATTTACATCAAATTTATTTTTTCTGTATGATTCATCTTGGAGCCAAATATTATTATCATAAAATCCATGAACTACCTCTAATCCCTCAGGATTATGTGTTGGAATAACCCAAACTTCAGAACTAGACATTATTGAGAATATAGACTGTAGATAAATAGAATTTTCAGAATTGAAAGGATTTAGAAACCATTCAATAAGTTCAACTGCAATTTCTAATCCATATATTTCCTCAGCATGACACTGACCTAGAATTAACATCTTAGGCTCATCTTCATCAACATCAGCATTGAATGATAATTTAACTGCCCATATTGGCAAATTATCTACACCTGAATATCCAATGATTTCATGGTGATAAATAACACCTTCATCTGAAATTTGAGAAAAAGGATTTGAATCTGAACCATACGTCTCATTCCAATCATTTAATTTTTGTTCTAATTCATTATAGGTAGTATATCTTTCTGAAAGTGAGCTTTGAGAAAAGACCAAGGTTACAACAAAAAATATAGATAATAAATACTTCATTATATTAGTTTACTTTATGATAAAATAATGTTTATCAAACTTATGATATCTGTAACATTTATTATACCATCATCATTCAAATCAGCTGCGCAAAAACTATCACCTTCTAATACAAAATTTCCGATAATATGATTAATTGTAGATATAACATCTACAACATTTATTACACCATCACCACTTACATCACCTGCTATACACAAACTATCAGTAGACACAGTAATAGACTGTCCATATATATTGACAAGATCAGCTTTACCTGAACTTCTCAAATCATTCCAATAAACCAAATAAGAATTTGAAGTTTCATCATACAATTCAATTTGAGGATTATTTTGAGAAAAATCTGCATTACAAACAGCTATTCCATTTTGTTCATAAACAAAATTTCCATTCATTATTTGTTGAATATATATATCATCATTCGGAGCAACAGTTCCTACATAATTCCTAGAATCTTGCCAAGCAACCAAGTAACTTCCATCTAAAGCTGTATAAACAAATGGGCTAATTTGATTTGAAGAAACAGTATTTGCAACTTGAACAATAGAAGTTAGGTATAGAGTTGAAGTTAATACTGATCTACAAGAAATATCATAATAGCTATTATCTATATAGTCTTCCCAACAAACTAAAACTTCATTTAATTGCTGATTATATGACATAGATGGATTTTGTTGATAACTATCATAGACAGCTATTTCAACACCTGATGAAGAGCCCATTATATTTCCATTTATATCAATCATTTGACCATAGATATCATCTCCATCACCTCTACCATCATTCCATATAATAAAAACTCCATTATCAGTAGTTACTGATTGCAAGTAATCTTGATTTGAATCAACATCACTTATATCAATTCCATCATTCCATCCTTGTAAAATATTTCCATCATAATCAACAGCCATTAATTTTACTTTTCTTCCTGTTAACCAACTTTCAGAATCATAAATTATAATTAAACCATAACCTGCAATATCATGTATCTTTCTAACATTTTCATCAGCTGAAAAATTTGAAGTTAGTGAAATTGGAGATGAAAACATACTCCCATTCTCATTGAATTTTTGAATAAAAACATTAAAAGCTGCAAAATAAACCTGTTCAGAAAAGGCTAGAAATGTTCCATTGTCAGTATCCACCAAGCTAAAAGAATTATAAAATTGAGGAGAGTCAGAATTTGGATTAACTAACGATGATGATTCTCCATTTAATAAATTTAAATTTTGATCTAATACTTGATATTTTAGTTTAACCTCTCCTGACACATCTGGAAAAACATGAATAATATTATTATCTAAATTTTCTAATACAGGATAATCTTGCGCAATAGCATTACTTAAAATATAACCATCAGATACGTTGGAATTCAGCCAACCACTATAAATTTTTTGACCAAAATTCTTTAAATTTTGACCAAATCTTTGATCTGTCCATGAAACTACAAGCTCATTATTTCCTATATATAAAGCTGAAGGCTTGTTAGCATAACTACTGACTGTATTCCCATCAATACCCCAAAAAAATTCTGTTCCATTATCTAAAAGTGAAAGAAATCCATCATCATAAACATGTTGTGCATAAATGCCTATACTTCCATTTCTTTTATCGCCCCATACAACAAAGGCACCACCTGATCCATCACTTCTTACTATAGGACTTTCCTGCCTCTTATCTGCATCTGAAATTATTAATCCATTTTCATTAAATATAATTTCTGAATTACTATTTATTAATTGTAATGAGATATCATATTCACCCTCTACATTACTATCATTCATCCATGTTACATAAGCATTACCATTCAAATCTGTTGTTAATCTAGATTCAGTATTATCTGGGACATAAGATAACTCAGTAAAAAAACCACCTCTAGCTATAGCTAGCTCATTTTCCCATTCAACTCCATTTTCAACAGTTACTTTTTGTAAATATATATCATTATTAACTGGAGTAGCACCTAGATTATCTCTTAAATCATACCAAGCGATGTAAGCACCTAAATTATTTGCTTTAACTCTAGGTTTATACTGCCTATCAATAGCTGATGAGACTAATATGCCCGAATAATCAAATAAAGTTGAACCATTCATATCAATAAATTGTGCATATATATCATCATCTCCAGACCTATCATCTTCCCATACAACAATTGAATATTCTTCATTATAATGAGTAACTCTAGGTGACTCCTGGACACCTTCTCCTTGATAAAAAGGAATTCCACCTTCTTCAGGAGTTGACCATAAAGTATTGCATAATGAATCAATTCTTTGTGCATATAGATCTTCATCATTAGAACCAACAGTGTAAGACCAAACCAATATTGCTGAACCTGAAGAAGCTACCTCTAAGCTTACTCCTCCATAGGATAAATCAGAAGAATTCAATAATACTCCAACACCAGGATTTAATACACCTGAACCTAAATGAGTCCCATATAAATCAGGTATTCCTGAACCCAAGGATTCATCTCTCCATATTACAAATGCTCCACCTTGACCATCTACACATAAATTTGGAGAAGTTTGTTTTCCAGCTACTGTTGTTAAAGGAACACCACCAATATCCCATGCTAAGGAACCATCAGATAAGATATGTTGTGCAAAAAAATCTCCATCATCTGGCTCATATCTATAATCTTTCCAAATGATATAAGCGCCGCCATTATTATCAGAGACTAATTGAGGATCTTCTTGACGACCTTCTGCCTTTACAATAACTTGGCCATCTGCATCCCATATATTATTTCCATTTTGATCAATTTTTTTTCCATAGATATCTCTTCCTCCATCTCTAGTATCTGACCATGCAAAAATTACTTCGCCTGATGCACCAACATCTGCAGTTCTTTGCCATTCGATATGATACCCTTGTCTTAATGCGGAACCATTATCATCCCAATCAAATTGACTGAATAAAAATGATATTGAAATTAAAATTAATATTTTTTTCTTATATATTTTCATAATTATAGATTTCTACTCCATATTTAGTTGCAATAACAACATATTTATTATTATATATTCTAGCAGTATAAGCGTGTGAGGAAACAATATGACTTATAAAATTAGGATAAGGACTTAATCCGTTCCAACTATACATTAATACCCCACTACTTCCAATTGATAATAACAAAACTTGATTAAGTTCATCATAATAAATATCATTAACAGTAAAACTATTTGTACCTTCTAATTTAACTAAATTACTTGTATTATCTCCAAGTAACGTAATGTAACATCCATCATCATAAAGACCTGCTAAAATATAATCTCCAACATTATAGATAGATTTAACCTTTGATGGAGTCTCTAAATCATAATTATAATCAATTAAGTTACTATATGAATTATAATCATATACAGATAAAGAATTTGTATTTTTATCAACTAATTGAAAATTTTCATTTATATCCAAATCAATCAAAGTTCCACAATTACTTTCAATATCTGAGCTTATTATTGAATAACCAATAACTTTATTCCCTGAAATAGATACAGAAAAATTGTTATTATTACTAATTTCACCTTCAAAACAATTTGAAGGATATTGTTTATAATAACCTAAATCACTGCCTGAACAATCTAAATTATTATTAATATAATCAGATAAATTCATACCATTAAAATTCATTTCAAAATAACCAATATCATTTTCTGTATTATATAATAACTTACCGCTATTAGTAAAGTAGACTGTATTACTAGGCAAATCACAGCCATCTATTATATTTTCTAATTCATCACTACTATTAGTAAGTATAAGATTTAAATAGTTTCCTAAAGCATCTTTAAATACAAATTCATTGTATGGATTAGCTATAAATATTTTATCATTATTAAAAAAAATATCAGTTATATCATAATCAAATAAAGGGCTAATATCTAAATTATAATTAGTATCAAAGATACCATTACATGCTCCATTCACACCTAGCCACGTTGGTTCACTCCCAAAATAATAAGCACCAATTTTAGAACAAGATGTTTTAATAGGATCTGGTAAATTTTGCTGCGAAATAATGTTAGAATTATATTTTATTAAAAATAGGACCTCATCCATATTGCCTGAATTTGATTCATCCATAATGATTTGTGTTGAATGTAAATTAGAAATTTGACCAAAGACACTAAACGAGATTGGATCCCATATGTTATCTAAATTTTCATAATCCCAACATGAATCATTATATGACAAAGTTGTACTTTCAAGTAAAGCCGGTAGCCAACCATGATATAAATATTCAAATTTATCTAGAATATACAGCATATTTGAATCATCAGAATATAAAAGTGTCCTTAACTCTAAGTCATTTTCAAGACTAGATTCATCCAATACCTCAAAATTATTATTTTGATAAATTTTACTTAGTGAAACAGAATTATTATCTTCTAAAATTTGATATATTATCAAACCTTCCTCATATTGATTTGCAACAATTAACAAATCATTTGTTTTATTATTACAGCTTTGATCATATGAACACCAGATATCACTATTACAATCTTCTTCATTTAATAAACTGCAATTATAAACATCAAATTCTACATCTTCTAAAATAATAACATCTCTTGATTCTCCTGATAAGTTTTCTTGATATGCTACACTATTAGATCCAATAAATGGGTTTGATTGTTTATCACAGCCAGAATATATCAATATTGAAAAAATAAAAATTATATATTGTAATAATTTCATATATTTAAAATTCTCTTTTTCTTAGATAAATTATATATTCAAAAGTTAACTTATCAAAAGTTTTCAGATCCTCAACCCAAGAATAGCCTGAATCTGTATTTCTTTCTCTATATTTTATTATAAATTTACTCTTATTTTTATTACCATGATAAAAGCTATACCATATAAATATTTGTCTATCAATATGATCTCTTTTATAGTGTAATTGATCAGCAATTATATTTGAACTATATTGCCTTGAATTTTCATTGATAGAAAATCCAATTTTCTTGTCTTTCAATTTATATTCATAACTTAGGAAATAACTAAATTCCTTATAACCTCTATCCATATAATCAGTAGACATTGTTTCATCATTTCTAGTTATATTTTGAGCATCAAATAATGTTAATGAGATATTGTATTTATTATATTTATTATTATTTGAATATTTAATTTTATAACCATTAAGCTCTAAATCAAATTCTGTAAAATATTTATTATAAAATTGAGTTTGGTACAAATAATAATAATTCATTTTAGATTTTTTTCTATTTAATGGTCTTTCATATCCTATACTATACTTGGAAAAATCAAAATAACAATCAGTTCCATCATAAATATAATTAACAATACCCTGATCAACATCAACATATTTTCTCAAATAAATATCATTTATATAATTATATGAAAAATCTACAAATCTATAATCACCTAATGGCTGTTTAAATTTCAATGAAACACTATAATTAGATTTATCATTATTATCTAAAAAATAATTTTTCTTAATAAGAAAATTAAACCTTGTAGATCTATCTAAAATTTTAAATTTTTTTGACAGTGACTGCTGAATAGATATATACCTAGAAAATAAAATATTTTCATTATCTGAATATTTTAAAACATTATTATCATAACCAAAATAATAGTTACTCTTATAATCAAATGAAAAAATTAAATTTATAAATAGTATGAAAGAAAATAAATATAACCTTATCATTATTTTCCTTCAATTAAATTTGTTTCTATTTTGACTAATACATTTCCATTAAAACCATTATTATTATCTACTAAATAATAATTCAACCCAGGAGGAACATTAAATAGCATAGTATTATATTTAGTTATATTCCTTTTTATATCAGATTCATCAATATAATAAGCATCCTTTTTAGATTTAATAATTTTATAATTTTGATTAATCATAACTTTTCCGTTTTCTTCAAGTTTAAATCCATAGAAATTATCATCTGAATTAAGATTATCTGATCTTGACCTTATCTTTAATAAAGCTGGACCACTAATTTTAAATTGAAACTCATTATTTTCATTAATTAAATACCATTTTTTTGATCTTACAAAAGTTGAATCTCTTAAAAAATAAATATCATTAGATTTAACCATATTAACAGGTGATATATCAACTTCAAACTCTTTTTGAGTGATATCTTCATAGACAACTCTAATATCAATTCCGGGGCTTCCGTCAAGTGATTTTATTAGTAATTTAACCTTTGAAGGATTATCAATTTCTTCCAACCAAAAGCCTGCATTAGTATATGAAAAACCTCTTTTATTAGGGACCTTTGATAGCGAAACTTTCTTCTTATACTTCAATTCTTTTTCAGTTGTATCCTTACCATTAATAATATTCAAGATAAAGCCAAAAGATTTACTCGAATTACTATTTTTAGATATTTTAGTACGAGAAATTATTTTAATTGTATAATCTTTATTTTTATCTAATATTTTACCAAAATTTGAATACTCTAAATAGCCCTTCTTATCTAGATGATAATATGTTCTTGTTTTATTTTGGTCAGATATTTTAACAATTTCAAGACTTTTACTATTAATAGGTTTAATTGGTAAAGAATAAGCAAATGTTATAAATAATAAAATTAATTTAAATAATCGAATCAATCTCATCCTCCTTCATTTTTTTTCTTATTTCAAAATGACTATATAAGCCTATAGTTAATGAAATTAAAATTGACATAATAAAAGCAAACCAAATTGTTATAGTATTAAATTTTTGAACATCATAATATAATTTTCCTTCTTTGACAATATTTTTCTCGGGATTTAATAAATATTCTAATCCGTAATCATATAGAAGTGAATTTATATTTTTAATATTAATCAGGGGGATATTGTTATCTAAGAATTGATAAGATATAGACTTTTTAAAATCTTTAAAAAAAGATTCTAAATTTTCATCATTAAAATAAATTTCAGAATAATCATCTTTTAAAATAGGATTAATTATTCCTCCTTTTATAAAACTTTTTCCTTTACCTGGACCTAATGAAGAAGCATTCCCTCCGATATTAATAAAAGCAGAATAATTATCTATTTTTTTATATAAACCAATTTTTTTTAAAATATTTTCCTCTAAATTTGACTCATTAATAAAATCAACATTATATTTTGCAATCACTTCTTCAATTAATTCAATTCCTTCATCGGAAAGGTTATCTCCTATATCATTTTGTCCACCTATTGAGCAACCTATGCTTTGATAATTAATTATATTATTGTCATTTAATTTATTTTCAATTTCTAGCCAAGAATTATTTACTGTATTTGCTCCCCATGGTGATGAACCTAGCGATGAAATTATAACTGGATTTAGATCTAATGCTTTACAAGCAGATAAAACAGCAATATTTGCTCCAGGAAAAGAGCCTGTCATAGATATTGCTACAGAATCTCCTGATTTCAAATTAGTTTCTTCAAATAAATCAATAATAAAAGCACTAAAATTAGGATTAGAAGTTGCTATTTTAGATTTTAAAACTAAACTATCATTATATTGAATCGTTGTTATATCTGATGTTCTATCACCAATTAAACCAGTTTTATAAATATCTTCCTTTGAAATTGGTTTATCTTCTTTTATAAGATTTATTGATTCAGTCATAATATCCACTGCTAAATATTTTTTATCTATATTAAAATTATTAATATAAGTTTTTGAATTAGACACCATATAAACAAGAATAACACTAAATAGAGCTAATATAAATAAAATTCTTGTTTTTTGTATTTGAGGTCTAAACATTTAGATACTATATATATAAATTAACATTAAAAAGAAATGGACTATACTCGATTCAATTAATACAACTGAAATAGTTCGTATTATACCCTGTTTATCCATCCAAGATGCTATAAGACCAGGTATAATAAAACCAATATATTCTAAATAAAAATAATCTCTAAAAAAAAGACCAATTAAAAAAGCAATTAAAAGCGATAAAATAACTCTTCTTCGTCCAAATATGATGATATGATTTGATAAAAATTTTACTATCAAAAAGCTTAATATTCCAATAGAAAAAGTTATTAATACAGAGTAAAAATCTTGCAAGTGTAATGCAACATAGCCAGGAACGATTAGCCCTCCTCCCATTACACCAAGAGTTTCGCTAAAAATTAATCCTACTAGCATTCCTATTCCAATAGCTAGATAAACATATTGAGCATATGGCAAGACAAAACTATCAATGTAAAATGCAAAATTCATATTTTAAATTCTTTTAATTTATTTATAAAATCCTCACCCCAACCAACTATATTACCTATCCCAACTATGGTATATTTATTTAATTCTAATATATAATTTATAACATCATTTTGATTTGATTTCATTGGAAAATTTTTAATTTTTGTATTATTACTATACTTAGATATTTCTGTATCCACATTATCTGCTCTTATTATAAATAAATCAGGATTAATTCTATTTAATACTAAATCAATTAATTGAACAGTTCTATACCTTCTATCATCTCTAGAATTTAAGAAAAAGCATATTTTATTTTGTTCTTTTGATTTGATAAGCTCCCATACTTTAAAAGTTGAATCAGGATCATTTGCAGCAAATCCACTTATAAATTTATTATTATTATTTAAATTCCAAATTAATAATGCCCCTGGATCAGGCTTAGTTTTAAGCATACCATCTAGTGCCTTTTTTCGTTTTATTCCAACCTGTTCACATACAGCTAAAGCTAGATTAACATTCTCCGTATGTTCTAAGTAAGGCATTTTATCCATATAATCTGAATCAACACTATATACACTTGATTCAATTATCTTAGAACCTCTTTTATCTGCAATATTTTTTAAATATTTAAAAGATAATTTTTCCGATGTCAATACCTTAGAATTAAAAGGAATAGTATTAGATAAAGAATAAGCAATATCTTTAATAGTGCTACCCATTTCATCAACGTGATCTCTTCTTACATTAGTAATAACTCCCAATGTAGATTTTACAATTCTATGTTCAGAAATCCATTGATACTGAGGATTTACGGCCATGCACTCCATAACTAATGCATCGGGAGATTTCTTACCAAAAAACCTAATTAATTTAATCTGTTCTCCAATAGTCGCTGACCTTAATCTATGTAATTCTAAATCTTTGCCCTTTTCATTAATAATCCTTGGAATAGTACCTGTTGTTTTAGCAAAAGTTTTCAACCCACCTTCTCTAAGTCCAGCAGAAATTAATCTAACAACACTTGATTTACCTCTAGTACCATTAACATGAATCCTAATTGGTATTTTATTTATTGAATTAATATGAGATCTTGATTCGATTATACCAAGTATAAAAAGAATTATTATTATACATATTAGAGCATTTATTGATATTAAGGTTAATTCCATCTATTAGAGAGAAATTAGATTATGAATTAAGAATTAGATTTATAATTAAAATCACATCTAATATATTCACATTTCCATTCCCATCAACATCCGCAATGTAAATACCCATTGAATCTAATTGCTCCACATTTATGATATGATTAACTGTAACTATAACATCTAAAATATTAATTTCTTCATCTTGGTTTGGATCCCCCGATAAAGTTTGGATTGGATTTCTTGTAGTAATAAATATTGCTGTTTCATCACTTAATATCATCGAACTTTGTGGATATTGGTTACTAAATGTATATTGCAGACCATCATCAGATAAATGATTCTCTATACCAACAGTACAATATGCTCCATGTAAAGGTGTTCCCCATCCATCATAACTACCTGTTGAAGTATTATTAAATTCCTTATATTGAATCTTAATTTCATTATCGCCCGTTGGTGTCAAGTAAGTATCATCATACAATACCATCTGAAAGGTTTCAACTGAATTATTATTTTGAGTCCTCATTTCTGACCACTGAATAACCAAATAGTGTTCACTTTCATATTTATAAATCTCTGCATTAGAGCTTGTTTTTAAATCATCCCAAAAGGCTGCAACCATTGGAGATGGACCACCAGCTCCAGGTATAGGATAATTTCTAAATGAAGCTATATTGGATTCTCCAAATGTAATCCAACCATTGGTATTTATTGTAATCTGATTATATTGTATCCCATAAAATTTAAATGAAAAAGGTAAATCCATAGTGTATGAACTACTTGATATACCGTTACCATTTCCTCCATCACTCATTGGTAAAACCGATCCCGATCCTCCATAATCTTCATCAATTTCTATCCAATCATATATTGGACATAAATTATAACCCAGATCGTTAGAATCGTATATATAATAACCATGCAAATCAGGACCTAAAGGGTCATTAGTATTTGCTTCACCTATATTTAATGGAAAATATATATCCTGGTTATAACCTTCTTCACTCATTATACTTGCATGCATATTTATTATTGAACCATTTATTGTATTAGAATCAATTAAAACCCTAGCATTAATAAAGGATCCAGAGACTTCTCCAACTAAGATATCACCAAAATCTGCAACGCTTTGAATTATATCAATTGAATAGCCAGAATGCAACAGATTCAATTGAACGTCATTTAAATCCAGGTTTCCAACATTCATTAAATAAATCTTAACATCTGATTCTATCCCAGGACTTAGTTCTGCATTATCTACTAATTCAAAATGATCGAAAACTATAAATCCTCCATGAACATCTAAATTAATATTTGACTCCCAACTATTGCCTGAATCATCTAAAATATCTAATCTTAATAATAAATCTTCATTATCAATAACATTGTTATCTAACTCTAACCAAAATGAAACATTTTCAATTTCACCTGGATTAATTTGATTATTTATATTTGATATACTCATAATATCTACTGAATTTAATTGAGAACTTAATTGAGCTTCAACATTGTATGCAATCTCTTGGCTATAATTGATTAATGGAATTGTTAAAGAAACAATTTCACCTGGATTCAAAATTCCATCATCATTACCATAAGTTGTTTGACTAAAAGAGTCATCTATAGTAATATTCTCATGACTAACATTGATAACAACATTATCATTATTCTCTATATTAAAACTATTTTCAATAGGAATATAATTTTGTTTAATAGCAGTTACAAAAACTTCACCAAAACTATCATAATCTAAGTCAAAGCTTACAAAACCATCATTATCAGTATATTTTGAAAGGAATACTTCATCATCACCTTTTAATAAAGTAATAAGCACATCTTCAACTGGTAATCCATTATTATTAGTTACATTTATTTCAATAAAATTTGTTCCATATGATATGTTTTCATAATGATCTAAATACATCGTTTCAGGTGTATCTGTCCATAATAATAAAGCTGGATCTCCAATTAGATTATTCCAAAATGAAAAAATACTAACCCTATCACTAGGATTATCAGGATAAGTATTTAATAATGATAATTTTGCATTAGCAACTACTGAACCTACAAGTTGCATTTTTTTTGAAAAAATTCCATCATATATTCCCATACCAACAATATTGTTAAACATGGTATGAGTTCCCGTTGTTGCTGTACCGATAGAAGCAACAGCACCCTTTGGGTTACTAACTGAGCCAGCTCTAAAAAAATCCTCACTTAATGATGTTGAATTATAATCTCCTGTTCCACAGGTTAGGAATGTAGTAAATGGTGTTTTATAATAATTATTTGCAGAATTAATATTACCAGCCCCAAATCCACTTGAGCCATAATATCCTCTATAATTCATATATAAACATCCCTCTTCTAATTCATTTTCCATCCAAGTAGAATAATTACCACTTCCATAATTAGTATTAATATCTTCAAATCCATATTGATTCATAATATTTTCTATATATTGATTTGTAATAATCGTTGATTGACCAGAAGAACTTGGATCACCGCATAATGCAGCACGTTCATACCAATCTGTTCCAATCTGAGATAAATATGTAGCTTTTTCATAGGCTATTGTTTTATTTATAACATTATTTAAATCACTATTTGAATTAACGGATATTCTACCAATCAATATTTCTGGCAATAAATCAGTGCCATCTAATTGAGTATAAGGCAAATCACCTGCACCTCCATATCCTGACCAGCTTTCTGTATAGTATCCTATACTATAACTACCCCCAGTATCTCCTATCAATCCTACTATCTCAGGAGGATTTTCCCAATTATCATAAGCATTTTGGATATAACTTTTTATACTTGATGAGCTTGATCCTATTTCATCAGTTGAAACATAATTTACAATATAACCTGATTTATGTCTCCATTCGAATAAATTTTGGACATATGAATTATTAATTGATGAACCTCCACATATATATAAAATTGAAGGAGTTTGATATTCATCAGATCTACCATTACTTTCATAGTTAACAATTAAATCTTCATAAAACTCTTCAAATAATCTTGATTTCTTTTGTTGTTTATAATCTCTAGATGTCTGAGTTTGATATTCATCAATAGATATATTAACATTTTCTATAGCTTCTAATTCACCTGTTGATAAATTAATTCTAAATGGATAAAATGTTATCTGTTTTACAACTAATCCTCTAAAAATCATATAATCAGAAATAACTAAATTTTCTTCTGGAAAATATTGCCTTTTTGAATTAACATTATCTATAATTTTATTTTTACTAATATCATCTAAAAAATCAATAAATACAAAACCTTCTGAAGTATAGGATACATCAATATCTACCCCATCTTCAATTTGATAAAACGATGAATAAGAAGGCAATATAGTTTCATCAAAGCTTATTTTATTTGAATTTAATTGATTTTTTAAATTATCAATCTTTTCAATAACATTATTTACTCCTAATTCAAGTCTATCTTCATTATTATTTTTTATATGAAAATTTGAATTAGATATAAGAAAAGAAAAAGAAGCAAATATAACTAAATAATTTTTATAATTAATATTCATTAAATAAATCTCATTTCTATCTTAATTTATAGCATAATTGACATTATCATTAATATAACTTTGTATCAATATGTAAATATAATTCTAAATGATATAATAATTATAACAGAATTATTACTAGCTACAACGATTATTCACAGTTTAAATTATTGATACAAAATTAACATGTTGTTACATAAATTATGTATATATAATAATGACTATAACATAAATTTAACTTTATGTCCAATTACACTAGATTAAACTTTAATAAATGGGGAGACAAGTATGATTAAAAATCTTAAACAAAGATTACAAGAGGGTTTTACTCTTGTTGAAATATTAATTGTTGTTGTAATTATTGGAATTTTAGCTGCAATAGCTATTCCTACATATTTTAAATATGTAGAAAGAGGCTATGCTTCAGATGCAAAAGTTCAAATGAAGAATATATTAGAAAATTCAAAACTTTATTATTCTGAAAATGCAGAATTTCCTGAAGATGTTCCAACTATGAATTCAGAAGGATATGCAAATGTCCAAAAATCAACTCTTGACAAATGGAATTTTACTATTGATTTAAACTATGATGACACGGAAGGTATTACTGGTCAAATATCTGCAGAAAGTACTGACGTGATGAAAGGTGGAGCTGGTAACGAAATCATTTTGGATTTAAAAGATGGTAAATTTTATGGTTACGGTGCTGAGGAACGAGAAGGTGGCTAAAAAATAAAATGAGCCAAATAAACGAATTACTAGAATACTCCATGAATTCTGGAGCGTCAGATCTTCATTTGAGTGTGGGTTCTATACCTATGGTTAGAATTCATGGTATTATGAATAAATTAAAATTACCAGAGATGGATATGAATACCATGGAATCAATTAAAAAAGATATTCTCAATGAAAATCAACGAAAAATCTTTAAAGATAATTTAGAGATTGATTTGTCTTATGCTCTAAAAGATTTAGGAAGATTTAGAGTTAATTTTTTCAAACAAATTAACGGTCTTTCTGCTGTTTTTAGAACTATTCCTTCATCTATAAAAAGTAGTGAAGAATTAGGAATTGCCCCTATTGTTAATCAATTAGCAATGAAAGAAAAAGGATTAGTTTTATTAACAGGACCTACAGGTAGTGGGAAATCAACTACTCTAGCTGCTATGATTGATCATATCAATGAAAATAAAGCTTGTCATATAATAACAATTGAAGATCCTGTTGAGTACTTCCATTTATCGAAAACATCAATGATTAATCAAAGAGAACTTGGTCAATCAACTCATTCATTTGCGAATGCGCTTAAATCTGCATTACGTGAAGATCCTGATGTCATATTAGTAGGAGAAATGAGAGATGTTGAAACTATTCAACTAGCTTTAACTGCTGCTGAAACTGGACATTTAGTTTTGGCTACCCTTCATACCTCTAGCGCAGTTAAAACAATAGATAGAATAATAGATGTTTTTCCATCAGGGAAAAAAGCTCATATTCGTTCAATGCTTTCAGAAAGTCTTTTAGCTGTAATTGCTCAAAAGCTTTTACAAACTAGGAATCAAGATGGAAGAGTCCCAGCATGTGAAATAATGGTAGCAAACTCTGCAATTAGAAACTTAATAAGAGAAGATAAAATTTATCAAATACCTACAATCATACAAGCAGGTGCTAAAGAAGGTATGCATACATTAGATCAAGATTTACAAAGATTAATTCAAAAAGGTAATATTGATAAAGATTCTGCTATTAAAATAGCTGATAATCCTGAGGTTTTTGAAAAAGGGATTTTTTAATGTATGGCAATTCAAAAAAAAATATATGGCTTCACTCTAATTGAAACATTAATAGGTATACTTATGACAACGATAATATGCTCAACTTTATTTTTAGGGATTACTCAAGCTAAACTTTACTTAGAGTCTATTAGAATTAAAGAAAAAGCCTTTATCGAATTAAAAAACTTTACAAATGAATGGAAAAGCATGGTAGCAGCGGGGGTAAGTAATTTTCCTTCAGATTCTAACTCTGGGGAAAAAGTCGCATTAAAAACTGATGCAAACGGCAACACTACTCTTGAAGGAAATTTATATAAAAAAATCACTAGAGCTGCAAATTCAGGGCAATATTCCGTTTACTACAATATTCAAACTTATATAACTTGGGATAAGAAAAATCTTTTTTTTAATAAAGAAAGAGGCCTTCTAGATACATTATCATTTAACACATACCAAATTCAATTTCACATAGAATGAAAAAAAATATTCATATAAAACAAAATGGTTTTACATTGGTTGAATCTTTAGTGAGCATACTTATTGTATCTTCTATTTCATTCTCAATGTTTTTCGCATTTTATCAAATACAAAAAAACTTGATTAATGAAGATTATAAGTCTGATATGATTAGCTATGGTAATAGAGTTCTGGATGATATGGAAAATGAGATAATGAAATCATATCAATTAGTAAAAATCAATCAATCATTAAATAGTACAACTTTAGAATTATATTATAGAAATACACAAAATAAAACTAAATATCTAGTAAGTTTAGAAAATGGTATCAAAAAAAATGATGGCCAGTCAAATGGATATACTCCCATTGATATTTATAATCCTAAAGATGAAGAAAATAGATATAAGTACAAAATAACTAATTTTGAAATATCTCAACCTACTTTAACAGCTGGTGATGTTTTTTCATATGAAGCAAATATGGCACGCTATGCTTCTTATCAAATAAAACTAGAAATTGATCTATACAATTATCCAAATAACAAAGTAATGGAAACATTAGAGTTTAGTAGAAGAGTTTTTTCACCAACAACATTTATTTACAATAAAAATACAAATAATGTTTAATCAATTAAAAAAATATCAATCTGGAATTACTTTGCCTATTACTATACTTTTTCTATTTATAAGTTCTGGAATATTGTTCTCTTTCATTTTAACTATTTATGAAAAAGATTTTCAGGTGGAATATAAAATAGCACAAACAAAAGCACTTTACAACGCTGAATCTGGGATAGCACTTGGTGCATATTCGACTTTATATAAAAAAGATTACATTCCAGATGCTACAGCTGATTCATCAAGCTATATTTATATTGATAATATGGGATATTATTCTATAGGATTATTCGAAGGTATAGACCCACAGCTCTTTCAACCTATTAGGGGAGCAAATTCAACGGGATATGCTAAAGTAAAACATGTTCTTGGCCTTAAAGAAATAGAAATTAAAAGAAATAAAGTATTAAATTTAGGCCATACATCCTCATTGTCAGACTATTTATGGCTATCTGATTCTGAATTAGCGGGGGGTGCTCCTTGGTCATTTGATAGTGGAACTCCTTCTTTTAATACTAGAAGAGAAAATAATTGGGGTCCTGGTGACCAGTTAAATGCAAGTTGGGAGGGTGATCCTATATGTGATGTTGGATTTAAAACAAATGGAACATTTGTTACCAGTGAGTTTGGAACACCTAGCTTTGATATCACAGTAAGTGTTGTTGAAGATGCAGATGGAGATGTCCATTATCCTGATATCCAATCAGGTAGTGCCTCTCAAATATTTCAAGGAGAACCAGCTCTTGATACAGTAAAAACTACATGTCTTCCCCCTCCAGGATACGAAACAATGAAAAGAGTAATTGAAAATAGTAACGAGCATTTTACTTTTGATGCCACAGAAAAATTAAATTATAATTCTGCAACAGGTTCTAGAGACACCCTTATAATGACTGATATAGAATTTTTTGTAGAAAATGCAGTCCATGGATTTCGAGTCAAACAATTGTGGTTTTTAAAACCACCTTATTTTAAGGAAGATTATAATGTAGGATATCCTTACATGTTTAATCTTTTAATAGAAAATTTTTCAACAGATTGCCCTACAATTGGGGGGCAATACGATATAAGGACGTGTCCGAACTACATTGAACAACTTGAAAACTTTCATAGCAAAACGATAAATATTCTCACGGGTGATGATGCATTTATAGCTCCAGATTATTGGGGAATAGTATCGAGCACTCACGGATTTCATCACTATGATTTTCCATATCTTTACGATACTAATGGAGAGTGGATATCACAATTTGAAATTGACCAAGATCAACCTTTTAATAGCCCTGATCAATTACTTCCAGAATATATGTCTGGTGGTGGTGTTCAAACTTATAATTATTCTCATCCAACAGCAATTTATGTCAAAGGTGGACCTGTTAGAGTTCATGGAAGATATAAAGGCAGATATACAGTAGTTACTGATGAATACACACCTTATCATAGACACGCATGGCTTTCAACAATGGGAGCAACTAAAATTGATACCTTATGGAATAATATTTGGATTACAGATGATTTAATTAATGATGATGCAACCAATGGAACCTATAGCTTATTTGATGCTCAACCAGATGAAGAATGTAATGATGGAACAGAAAATAATTTAGGATTAGTATCTGGTGCAAATGTTTTTGTAGCTAATTCAGAAAAAAATGGTGCTCATGATGGTGGATATAATAATTGCAATGATAACTTTTGTGATATTAACATACATGCACATATAATTGCATTTAATGAATCTTTTGCTTCTCATTATTGGCAGAATACATATAATTCAAATAATGGCTTTTATTCAAAGCCTCCTTATGGGGATGGTCAAGGGATTCAAATTTATGGCAATTCTGGAAATGATGATTCAAGAGGGAAAATTAATTTATGGGGTGGTGTTGTTCAAAAATTTAGAGGTTATATAGTAAGAAATAATCCAGGACCATACAATCTACCTCAAGGAAACATCGGATATGATGGGAAAGATTATAATTTTGATTGTAATTTAAAATGCTCTTTTCCACCTTTATATCCGGAAAATACAACTTGTGATGAAAGCGCAGATGAAATACCTTGGAGTGTAACAGCATATTATTAGGATAAAATTATGAGTTTTGCATTAGACATAGGAAAATTTAGTATTAAATT
>TARA_B110000263_G_scaffold249792_1_pt1 | contig 26594 bp, 21 predicted proteins | sample TARA_B110000263 | Tara Oceans TARA_B110000263 (sample SAMEA4397730) | marine metagenome | biome: Polar Biome; feature: [MES] marine water layer (ENVO:01000295) within the mesopelagic zone...; material: water (ENVO:00002006), including particulate matter (ENVO:01000060) such...
AATAAGATAAGCGTAAAAAAAGAATATGAGTCAAAGCAAACAATCTCTCCTAAAGCAAAGCCTATTTCTAATCAAGAAAATAACTTACCAGCTATCAAAAACATACAAGAAAATACTAAGCCAATTTCTAAACTCGAGAGTGTAGAAAAAAAAATAAACTTACAAAATAATGCAAGCAAAAAAGATCAAGAAAGTGGAAAAAAAGATTGCGATGTTAAAACACTTGGCACAACTAGTTGTATAATTTCAATAATTACAGGACCAAACGAATTAACATGGTTAGGCAAGCAGACAAATATTGATACTATTATTAATACAGAAAATATATACATCAAAAATTTTGAAAAAAATTCTTCTATTGAAGATATTAAAAAAGCAATTATTCAAGAAACAACTTTGTGGTATAAAAATAATAAAACAAATATTTGGTCAAGTTGGAATACGCACAATACAAAAAATAATCCATTACTAAAAAATATACAATATAAGAAAAATTATATATTAGTAGCAAAGAGAAACTTCCAAATTGAATTAATTATAGATCCCATTACAATACCTCCTAACCTGTCCAACACAAGGATTGTTTCTTATTATGGATATCCTGAAGAACCTCGCCTGGGAATTTTAGGAAAATATGATGAAGATAAGTTAGTGCATGAAATGAATAAACTAGTAAATCAATGGCAATTATTATCAGTTGATTTAAAAGTAGTCGGAGCATTTCATATTATTGTAGCTGTTGCACAGGATCAGCCAATGGAAGATGGTACTTACTTAGATAGAATTCCTAGAGACTTACTTTCTAAATATGTTGAATTAGCTAAAAAAAATAATTTTCTTGTTTATTTAGATATTCAAATAGGATGGGCAAATATTTTAAGTGAAATGAACATAATAAAAGATTTTTTAAAGATGGAACACGTGCACCTTGCGCTTGATCCTGAATATGCAACTCAACAACAACAAACTGTACCTGGTAAAGTAATAGGATTTATTGATGAAAATCATATAAATAGTACTCAAGAATTCTTAAACCAATTTAATATTTTTGGAATAGATTATAAAAAAACGCTAATGATACATCAATTTAATAGATTCATGATACAAAATTCATCAAAAATAAAAAATTATGAAAATATTGAGCTTGCAATTGATATGGATGGTTTTGGAGGAAAAGAAGGCAAGATAAATAACTACGAATTATTTTCATTAAGCGACTATTCAGAAATACCTACAATAAAATTATTTTATGAGTGGGATGAACCATTATTATCTATTGAAGAACTTTTAAATTTACCTATAGCGCCAAAAATAATAATTTATCAATAAGCATTATAATTCTAATAGACTTTTAGATAAAATATCTCCACTTCGAATTAATTCATCTTCACTATTTTTAGAAAAAGCAAGTCTAATGTATGAATCTTTATACTCATCCTCAGGGAAAAAAACAGATCCATGCGGAAATGCCAAACCATTTTTTAATGCAATATTTTGTATTTTTTTTGCAGATGCATTCTTAAAATGTAACCACAAAAAGAAGCCACCATTTGGTTTAAAATATTTAATATGATTATCATTGATATCATTTAATGAATCTAGCAAAACATCTAATTTGCGTGAATAAATACCTTGTATTTTTTTCACATGTTTTGCATATTCGCCTGATTGAATAAAATGGGCGATAATCCCATGAAGAATCGGACTATTGCCCATATCAAATCTGTTTGCAAGAATTTTTTTTGCCAAATTTTCATCAGTACAAATCCAACCAATTCTCAAACCAGTAGCTATCGTTTTTGAAAAAGTTCCAACCGTCAAAACATGTCCCTGACTATCCATGTCTCTTAATGGTACATATTTATAATTGTTAAATCCAATCTCTCCATAAGCATCGTCATCAATAATAAGAAATTGATATTTTTTTGATAAATCGATTAATTGCTTTCTTCTTTCCATACTTAAAGATACCCCTGAAGGGTTATGAAAATTAGAGATTGTGTATACTAATTTAATTTTTCTTTTGTGATTTATTAAAAGCTTTTCTAATTGATCAATATCCATACCAAATTCATCTACAGGAACAGAAAGAATTTTTGCTTGATATCCACGAAAAGTTCTGAGCGATCCAGAAAAAGTTGGAGATTCTACTACTATTACATCATCTGGATCAATAATGGATTTAATAATTAATTCGATTGCACCAGCAGAACCATTAGTTAGAATAAATTGATTTCCATTATACATTGATGCTGATGAAGAATAATGTTTTGCTAATTCTTGTCTTAAAATTTCATATCCAACTGGGCCGCCATATCGGAAAAAAGTATCATCTGTATAATTTTTAATATAATCAAATCCTTTAGAAAGTTCTGTATAAGGAATTAATGACGGATCAGGAATGCCTCCTCCTAAAGTAATTGTTTCCCTCACTAATTGATTTTTAGTTGGCATACCCCAATCAGTATTAGTTCCAGATGTCATTCTAATGGTATTATTTGAAATAATAGAATTAATAAATTTCAGATCCATTTTTTTCCTTTTACATATTTCAATTATAAATTACAAAGTTATTAACAACTAACATACAAAAAATCTATCATATTTAATACTAAATGTCTGTTCAAAAACTTTATCTTCATAGATAATGATTTTGCTTAGACTAAGGAATAAATATGTTTGAAGCAAAAGAAATAACTCCTAATAGTCAGAATATTTCTGATGTTATGGACTTATTTACATATGGTATTTATGCAATAGGTTCGACGAGGAACAAACAGCCCAATTTTATGATTGCAGATTGGGTAATGCAAATTTCATTCAATCCTCGATTAATTTTAGTGTCTTTTGAAAAAGATTCTTACACGAGAGAAAGCATACTCGCTAATAAGATTTTTAATATAAATATACTATCAAAAAATAACCTCGAGGCTGCTAGAAAATTCCTTCAGCCAAAAAAGGTATCTAAAATTAAAGGAAGAAATGAAGACAAGCAAGATGTGCTTCTTAATAAATTGAAAGATATAGATCATAGTATTAATCAACAAGGATTGCCAATTTTAAATAATTCAATAGGATACATAGAATGTGATTTTTTTAATTCTCAAGAAACAGGCGATCATACATTGATTATAGGAAAAGTTAAAAGTGGAACAATATTAAATTATGATGACCCATTGAGCTCTATAGATACTGGATGGCATTACAGCGGTTAAAATGATACTTCATTAAGATTTATAAATTCTTGCATAGATTGAATTTTTTTATCAATTATTTTCTTATCACCAGCAATAGCTATATAAAATTCATCTAAGGAAAAAAACTGATTCATAAGATCTTGTATTGACTTTTCATCTACAGATTTCAAAGAAGATATATATGACTCATAAAAAGTACGTTCGATTCCGACTTCATCTACATGGAATAACTGCCCTATAATTGATCTAGGGGTAGAAAATCTTATTAAATGTAATCCAGCTAAGTGCATTATCATTCCATCTAATTCAAGTTTAGGAATTTTATTTTTTGATAGTTTTTTAATTTCATAAAAAATTTCACTTAAAGAATCAGTTGTAACTTCTGTTGAAACATCTGCTGATTGTATCCAGAAGCAATCATTATTATTGATAGATAAATGACTAATAGGCGAATAGCTATATCCTTTATCTTCTCTAATATTTGTTGTGATTCTAGAAATAAAAGTTCCACCTAATAAAGCATTTAAAACAATAAAGCTATGATAGTTTTCAATATTAAATTGACCAATGTTAACAGCAATTTTAATTGTAGACTGAAGTGCATTCTCTCTATTTATTAAAGACCATTGACCTGGCAACATAAGCTTTGGTACAGATTCCTTAATCCCCTCACCATAATTCCAATTACCAAAGGATTCATGAAGCTGTTTAATGACCTTCTTGGAATCAAAATTACCAACTAAATAAAATCTCGATTCAGAAGATTTAATAGATTTTTTATAAAAATCTATTAACATAAAATTATTAAATTTTGATAAATGATTTGAATCTGGAAATTCTCTACCATAAGGATGGTTACCAAACAGCAATTTGTTAAGTCTAGCAGATGTAATTGATTGCGGATCAACTAACATTAATTCTAAATTTCTTAACAAGTCATTTTTTATTCTATTTTCTTCTGATTTAGGAAAACGTGGGTTTCTTATAACATCAGCAACTATTTTAATAGCTTCATTTATAAATTCTGATAACACATTAATATTAATAAATAAATGATCATCACTAGCACTGATATCTATAGATCCACCATACGAAGCAAATATTTCAACTATTTCTTGGCCATGTAACTTAACTGAGCCTTCTTTCATCATATTAGCTAAAAATGTAGATAACCATTGTTGGTTATCTTTCATCTCTGAAATAGATCCTACATTCAAAACAATTTGCATATTAACGATAGGTAATGTGCCAAATTGCATCATGGATACATTGGCTCCATTATCCAGCTTGATGTCAGTAATATCTGGTAATTTCATATCAGTTAAAATATTTAAATTAGGTGCTTGAATCATTTTGTATCTCCAGGCTTAACGAATAAAATATTTCTAGATTTTGAAACTATATATTGATGAAAAACATCATAAATTTTCTCAGTATCAATTGAATTAAATCTTTCTTGCAAAGAATTTATCAGAAAAGGATCGTTATCATAAAATGAAAAACTTGCAAGCATCTCAGCTAATCCAATGCCTTTATATGGTCCTTGTTGCAATAAGTGATAAAAAGAAGCATCCAGCTTTGTTCGTGCTATTGGTAGCAATTTATCAATTTGATTACTATTAATAAACTTGTCAAATGAATCATCAATAATTTTTATAATTTTCTTTGAAGAAGCTATTTCATCGTAAATTAATGAGAAATGCCAAAGCATTGGGTCAGTCGAAGTAAACATATTTCCTTCAAAACTAATTCCTCCAAAAATTTCATCAGTCAATCCTTTGTCTCTGACCAGGATCTTTCTTAAAAAACTATCCTCGCCTTGAATTAGCATTTGATCTAATAACCCAAGTGCAAAAAAATCATCAGTCATTCTCTTAGGCATATGATAAGCAATACACACAGCTGGTTTTGGAGCGAGTAGATCAATCTTATAATGTAATTGTTCTTTTTTTTGCACAGGCTCATTAAGATCAAATTGAGTTGGTAGATTTTTTTTTGGAATTTGAGAGAATAAAGATTCAACTTTCTTTAATGTTTGTTCAGCATCAATGTCACCAATAACTACTATTGCTGCATTAGAAGGATTGTAATAATCATTATAAAAATCTTTTACATCTGATAAGCTTGCAGAATTTAAATCATTCATATCTCCATAGCCATTATGATAATTATGCCAATTTTTAAATGCTTTTTCTGACATATCAATCCACGGAAATCCACCGTAAGGCCTATTTAATACATTCACTTTAATTTCATTTTTAACTACGTCTCGTTGATTTTTTAATTCTAAATTAGAAATTTGTGGATTCATCATACGTTCGAACTCAATCCAAAGAGCAAGATCAACTGAATGAGCAGGTAGAGTTTCAAAATAATTTGTAAAATCTGGTTGAGTTGTCCCGTTAACAATGCCACCAGTTTCTTCAATCAACCTAATAAACTTGTCTTTAGGAATATTCTTTGTTCCTTGAAACATTAAATGTTCAAACAAATGGGCAAAGCCAGTTCTGCCTTTATTTTCACTTCTAAATCCAACTTTATAAAATACAGCAACTGTGGCAATAGGGGCAGATTTATCCTGAGAAATAATAATTCTTAAACCATTAGCTAGTCTACTGTAAGTTATGGGAAGATTGATTTTATTTTTTGACATATAAGCATGCTACTAAAATGAAATCTCTGATGGAAGCTTTATTAATTAATTATTTTTAATTATAAGAATATCAGCTCGTCAAATCTTACGTTATAATATTCTTTATAATTAAGTAAGAGCAAAAATGAACAATAGTCAATTAGACAATCTCACCATAAACACTATTAGAACTCTTTCTATGGATGCAGTACAAAAAGCAAATTCCGGTCATCCAGGTGCGCCAATGGGAGCTGCTGCAATGGCATATGCATTATGGTTTCATATATTAAATCATAATCCTCATAATCCTTCGTGGATAAACAGAGATAGATTTATTTTATCACCTGGCCATGCATCAATGTTACTTTATTCAATTCTGCATCTTAGTGGATACAAGGTAACTATTAACGATCTCAAAAATTTTCGACAATTTAATAGCAATACTCCTGGCCATCCAGAATATGGTATGACTCCAGGAGTTGAACTAACCACAGGCCCATTAGGTGCTGGCTTTGCAATGGGCATAGGCATGGCTATTGCTGAAGCTTTTTTATCAAATAATATTAATCAAGATGATAATAAGATTATAGATCACTATACATATGGCATTGTTAGTGATGGAGACCTCATGGAAGGAGTTGCTTCAGAAGCAGCGTCGCTAGCAGGCACTTTGCAATTAGGTAAAATTATTTATCTCTATGATGATAATAAAATTTCAATTGAAGGAAGCACTGAACTGTCATTTACTGAAAATGTAATAGATAGGTTTAAGTCATATAATTGGCATGTTATCAAAATTAATGATGGAAACAATATTAATGAAATAACAACAGCAATAAAAATTGCACAGTTAGAAAATAAAAAACCATCAATTATTGTAGTGCCTACAATAATAGCTGAGGGCAGCCCCAATAAAGCTGGAACAGCAGCTTCCCATGGTGCTCCTCTAGGTAAAGAAGAGGTGGAGTTAACAAAAGAGAATCTAAATTGGAATTATGCAGAATCTTTTTATGTTCCTGATGAAGTAAAAAAACATTTTGAAATAACTATAAAAAAAGGTAAAGAAAATGAAAAAAAATGGAACGAGCAATTACTACAATTTGAAAAAAAATACCCTGCAATCTTTCATCAATGGTCGAATGTTTTTAAAAATAAACAAGATTTAGATTGGATTGATAGTGCGCCAGTTTATAACAAGGAAGATAGGATTGCAACAAGATCAGCTTCTGGAGATTTCTTAAATTTTGCTTCTGATAATTTAATCAACTTAATTGGTGGTTCTGCAGATTTAGGACCTTCCAATAATACCCATTTAAAAAATAAAAAAGACTTTTCATCTAATACGCATTCTGGAAATAATATACATTTTGGAGTCAGAGAACATGCAATGGGTAATATTATTAATGGTATATACCTTCATAAAGGCATGCATGCATTTACTGGAACTTTTTTAGTTTTTTCTGACTATATGAAACCAGCTATACGTTTAGCAGCCTTGCAAAATATTCCCGCAAAATTTATATTTACTCATGATAGTATTGGACTAGGTGAAGATGGTCCGACTCATCAGCCTATTGAACATTTAGCATCTTTAAGAGCTATTCCTAGGCTTGAAGTATACAGACCAGCCGATGCAAATGAAACAATTGCATCTTGGCAAGAGATTTTTAGAAGAAATAAACCTTCTGCTATCATTTTAACTAGGCAAAAAGTTAAGACAATAAGTTCCCAAAAACAAGCCGCTAAAGGTGTATCTAAAGGTGCTTACATAATTTTAGACTCGGCCGATCCAGAAATAATATTATTAGCAACTGGCTCAGAAGTACAATTAGCAGTTGAAGCAAGTAAAGAGCTGTCTAAAACCAATATTGGAGCTAGAGTAATTAGTATGCCTAGTTGGGAATTATTTGAAGAACAATCTTTCGAGTATAAGCAATCAATCATTCCTAATAGCATTAAAACAAGAATAGCCATAGAGGCTGGATCTAGTTTTGGTTGGCATAAATACGTACAAGATGATAGCAATATTATTTCTATAAATAATTTTGGAGCTTCGGCTCCAGCTGAAGAATTATTTTCTCATTTTGGTTTTACAAAAGATAATTTAATAAAAAAAATACTATCATTGCTTAACAAAAATTAAAAAGGAGCCATTTTGGATCAAAAACTTATTTCTAAATCTGGTCAAAGCTTTTGGTTAGATTACATAGATAGGCAGTTAATTAGCTCAGGTACCCTAGCAAAATACATTACTAATTTTGGTCTCAATGGATTAACATCAAATCCAAGTATTTTCCTGCATGCTATTACTAAAACAAGCTATTATGCAGAAGAATTACAATTACTTAAACAAAAAAAAATTACTGACCCTTATTTAGCTTTTATTGAAATAGCAACACAAGATATAAAAGATGCAGCTTCATTATTTATGCCTGTATATGAATCAACAAATAAGAAAGATGGATACGTATCAATTGAGCTGCCTCCAAGCATTGCTAATAATGTCGAAGCTTCAATCAGTGAAGCAAAAAAAATATTTAACAAAATTAATATGCCCAATATAATGATCAAGGTACCTGGAACAGAAAGTGGATTAAATATTTTTTCAGATTTAATTATCTCAGGCATTAATGTTAATATTACGCTGCTCTTTGATTGTAATATTTATGTTAAATTTGCAAAAACGTATATTGATGCTCTCGAAAAACGTGACAAAAATAAGAATCCAATTGATCATGTAGCTAGTGTCGCATCATTTTTTATTTCAAGAATTGACACTGTTACTGACCAAATGCATGACAATGCTGATTTAAAAGGAAAAATAGCAATTGCTAATGCTACAAAAGCATATAAAGAATTTACGGGCTTATTTTCAGGAAATAGATGGGGAAAGCTTGTGCATAAAGGCGCGATGGCACAAAGGCCACTTTGGGCATCAACAAGTACAAAAAACCCAAATTATTCAGATATTTTGTATGTACAAGAACTCTTTGCAAGCCAAACTGTTAACACAATTCCTGAAAAAACATTACATGCATTTTTCGATCATGGTCAAGCACCAAATATCATTGATGAACAAAAAATGATCGAGGCAATAGAGACGCTTGTAAAACTTAAGAATGAGGGTATTTCATTAGATTTAATCACTACAAAATTATTGAAAGATGGATTAACCGCATTCGAAAACGACTTCAATTCACTTATGAAAAGCATTGCAAATTATACTAAATAATTAGAGCAAGGTATTTAATGATAAAAAATAAACAAGCTGAACAGCTCATTCAAAAACAATCAACAGATTCATTGATAACTGATGCATGCTTGTCACAAAATAATTTTACAGCAATATGGGGCAAGCAAGATAACAAAACTATTAAAGATATAGGATGGTTTTATGCTCCAAATAACCAAAAAATTATTAATGAAATTGAACAATTTATAAACAGAGAAAAAATTCAAATCTTTTCTAAAATATTATTTTTAGGCATTGGTGGAGCTACAATTACTGCAGAAATATTATTGCATTTGTTGCCAAAATCTGCACAAAGTAAATTCAAGATACTTGATAATATTGATGCATGTGAGCTAGATAGTATTTCTAGAAATATTGACATTGATAAAACTTTATTTGTTATAATGAGTAAGTCTGGAAATACTATTGAAACTCTCAGTCAATTATCTTTCTTTTGGAAATTTTTCCCAAACGGAAAAAACTATATTGCCATAACCGAATCAAAGTCGACTTTGTATGATTTTGCTATCAATAACAATTTTCTTCGAATTTTTGAATGTCCAAAAAATATTGGAGGTCGATTTGCATCATTGTCCTACTTAGGAATTGTTCCGGCATTACTTATGAATATTAATGTAAAAGAAATAATGCAGAATGTTCAGAATATAAAAAAAACTTATGTAAATACTCCCAATTCACACGATTCAATTGCATTAGGAAGATATTTAGCAAGTGCAATAAATAAAAATATACAAAATGTAATTATTATTATTCCAGAAAAATTATTATTTTTTGGAAAATGGATTGAGCAAATGATTGCTGAGTCACTGGGAAAAAATAGTCTAGGAATTACTCCTTTAATATATTTTGATTCAGATATAAAAAATATCAACTATAAAAATTCAATTGTAATAAATTACGTAAAAAACACTTCTAAAAAATTTAACTGTCCAAAACTTACATTGTCATTAAATAGTGAAATGAATATTGGTAGTCAAATATACATGTGGCAAATAGCCATTGCATATAGTGGACAATTATTACAAATTAATCCTTTCAATCAACCAGATGTTGAAAAAGTTAAAATTAATCCAACAAACATTAGTAAAGTTAAAAAAAATAACAATTTCGATAACTTAAATTATGAATTCTTACAGAAAGTAAAAACAATTGGTACTTGCTTGCACATACTTTCCTTTGGTCAAAAAGATAACAACTATATTAAAAAGCTTATCAAGAAAAAAAAACAATTAGAAACAATATTGAAAGTGCCTGTCAATATCCAGTATGCACCGCGATATTTGCACTCAGTTGGGCAGTTGCATAAAAGTGGTAAAACTGGAGATAATTTTATTTTTATCGACAATATAAAAAAAAATAATACAAATATACCTGGATATGATTTTTCATTTAGTGATATAAGTTACGCGCAATTTAATAATGATGCTAGGTACCTACAAGAGATAAAAAAAAATATTACTATAACTCAAATAGATGAATTAGTAAGCATCATTAACCATTTTAACAAAAACTAATTTGAAACGTTGTTTACAAATGTATTAAGCATGGCATTTGATTGTTCTATGTCTTCTAAATGCAAAAAATGACCAGCTTGTACTACTTGGGCAAATGTACTATTCGGAACAAATGTCTTTACTTCATTTGCACTACGCGGACTATATGCATTCGCAATGTATAAAGCAGGAATATTAATAGCGCTGCCAGCGGACATAACATCATCTCTGTATAATGCGAGTAACGAACCGTAAGCAACGTGCTCTGGTGTTTTAACAGCATCTGAGATTATTCTTTTACCTAAAGTATTATTTTTCATATGAGAGAAAAAATTACTGTATCTTTTTTCAATCTCTTGTGCATAATTATTTTTTTTAAAACTACTAATTCGTTGATTGTTATTAAGTTGTGTTTCATGTTCAACAATATTTAATGATCCATCCACCATCACTAGGCCCTTTGCATTTTTTCCTAATATATTTGCTAAATAGATAGCAATGGCGCCACCCATAGAATGACCGAAAATAACAGGATTAGTAATTCCTAATACATCGATCAAAGATTTAATATCAAGAGAAAAACTATTAAATGAATATCCTAAATTTGGAGCTGATGAATTACCATGCCCTCTTAAATCTATAGCCACGACACGAAAATTGTTTTTGAAATATTCTATTTGTGGATTCCAATGAAATTTGTTTGAGCACCAACCATGAATCAGTATTAACTCGTTGCCTGAATCCACTTTGCCAGTATCCAAATAACTCATCGAAAATTCATCTCCGACATTGAAATTTAATTCTTTATACATAGTATTTCCTATTTAAAATTCTTAAACGCATCAATAACTCGTAACAAATTTTGTTCTACTTTGATACCTTCTTCATCTTCATTGCCAGTAGGAAAAGAATCATGAAAAGAATAAAAATACAATGAATCCACAAGCCCATCATATCGTTCAATAACTTTTTCTCTAACTTCTTGAGGATCTCCAATAATACAAACTTCATCAACTATTTCTTCTGAAAGAATATCTTCCATCATATTGCCATCTATTGGCTTGCCTGATTTCATTGAATCTAACCATACTTCACGAATTTGATCTTTTTCTTTTGACCATCCATGGGAATCCATATATCCGCTATATGCTCTAGTACTAAAATAATTGGCCAAATTTCTTTTCCCTCTACTATATGCTTCCGCTCTATTCGTTCCTTCTCCTAGCACCCAAATCATTGGTAACGCACACATTTTAAAATCAACTCTTTGCTTATTAGCTTTTTTTAATCCTTTATCAACAAGCGGCCAAACTACTTCCTCATAATCTTTTTTAGAAAAAATTGGATGAGCAAGCATTCCATCACATAATTCTCCAGAAAGTCCGAGCATTAGTTCGTTCACGCCAGAAAAATATATTGGAGGTGGCTTTTTTCCTGTTGCATGTATAACAAGACGTTTTCCTGTATTCAGCTTGTAATATTCACCTTCGTAATGACCTTCCCCATTCATTAGACTGCGAATAGCAAGCACCATGTCTCTAGCCATTTTTGCTGGGCTTTCTGGATCAATGCCAACTGTCGTTCTAATTTGCCCTTTAGTTTGAGAACCAACTCCAAGAATAAATCTACCATTTGTAACTTCCTGCATCATTATTGAAGAAGAAGCATGCATATATGGCGAAGCATGGAATAGAGGTAAAATACTAGTAGCAAGTAGTATTTCATTAGTTGCCTCAGCAAGCATGCCTATTCCAGTATAAAATCCATACGGAGATGGCAATCCAGCTGCTTCAAAACCTGCAGCCTCAGCCTTAACAGCTAACTCACTAATTTTAGTTGGTCTTGGTCCAATTAATTGAATTGACGGTCTCATATTTTTCTCCTTTTACAAATCATTAACTTTTCATTATAATTTAATCATTCTTTTAGCATTTTCACCCATAATTAGTTCGATTTCTTCATCAGTAAATTGAACATTATACTCTTCAGCATTTATAGGTAGATTTTTTAGATAATCAAGCCATGCAGGCAAACGATTACGGTCACCAACTGTTTTAGGACCAGCAGCAAAATCACTGCCCATAAAAATTCGGTGAGCTCCAACAGTATCTACCATTTCTCGTAAAATATTGGCAAATTTTTTAGGATTTTTTGCAGCAACATGATTCCATCCACTTAACTCAAGGTATGCATTTGGATTTGATTCTGCAATATGCAATATATCTTGCCACCAATAAGGGCGACCTACGTGGCCATATATAACTTTTAAATCTGGAAACAAGCTAGATACTGCAGATAAATGTGATGGATGCGAAAGCCCTGGATCAAGAGGAGGAAAAGTATTTGCAGTATGAAATAATACTGGAACATCTAATTCAATACATTTTTCATAATAATCAAAGCAAACTGGATCATCTGGAGCAAATCCACATGGAGGATACAATTTTAATCCTGAAAAACCTTTATTGATAATTGCATCTTCAAATAATGCAACATGATTTTTTCTTCTCGGGTCCATACCAAAAAAAGCAAAAAATCTATTAGGATACTCCGCGATTAATTTTGCATGCTGTTCAATTACTGCCTCAATTGGAGTATCTTGCTGTTGATTAAATGCCAGTCCCATATCAACAACCATTGCAACGACTGCATCAATATCGAACTTATTCATTTCTTGTATTAATAAAATACCATCGGGATCACTGGCTCCAGACATTATCTTTGGCAAAATGTCTAATGGATCTTTAAATGGCATTTTTTTAAATGCAGCTCCTTTTGCCATGCCCATTTTGTAACCAATAGGTTGATAACCTTCATCCCAAACATGTATATGCATATCAATAATCATTACTGCCTACTTTATTTATTATTATACTCTATAATTTCATCAATTATCAATTGAGTTTTATTTCCAAAAGAATGTTCTACGGACAGAGTTAGGTCAGAAAATTTATCTACATCATAAGACAGGCAACTATCATAAATTTCATGAATTCTTAAATTATTTTTTATTGCATAATCATGATGAAGAGTACTAGATTCGATACCAAATAAAGTAGGCATAATATCAAAAGGATTAAGTCCCAATGCACCTGTTCCTCCATCTTGGGCACGTACTTGAACAATTTGATTACTATTCATAAATTGCATTATATTATTCAATATATCAGGCTTGATTCTTGGTTGATCTGCTGGAACGATCAGTAATTTTGTTGATTTATTAAGTGCATAGTTATGCATAAATTCTTTTATACATTCATTGTATCCTAAGCCAGAATCTTGAAAATAATCAACAGAAAAATCTTGTACAATGCTTCTATATGAATCATTTGGAGCGATAACAACTGGATAAAATTCTTTAATGCTAGTAACTACAGTTAAAACATCGACAAGCATTGCTTTAACCAATTTTTGTATTGATTCTGAACTTAATGATTCTGTCATTCGTGATTTAGCACGATCAGGCGATTTAATAGGTATTAAAAGAATACACTGCTTATTAGATGCTTTGATATTTAATTTCATTCTCCTATATTACTTGATCCAATATTGCTGATGTGTGTTTTGAACTTAGGTTTTTGTCAGTTAAAATAATATTTGCAGGTAATGACTTTATGCCTAAGAGAGTAATTGACTCACTAAAACTCATGTCTGCTTCATCAATAAATATCGTATCAATAATTTCTTTATAATATTTTGCAATAGACAAAATATTTGGTTCCATTCCGAAATCAGAAATAATCTTTGCTAATGGTCCCTTTATTGCTTGTCCTTGGATTATTGGAGAAATAGCAATTTTCTTAGCTATTGATTCTACAATAGCTTCTTTTACAAATTGAATTTGAAGCATTGGTTCTACAGATAAAAAAGGATTGCTAGGAGGAAAAATAATCAAATCAGCACTATTAATTGCTTCTATAACTCCAGGTGATGGCAAAGCATTTGAATTATTTAAATATTGAATTTCTTTTATCTGATCTTGAAATTGTCGTTTGGCAAAGTATTCCTGGAACGTTATCTGCTCATCATTTATATTAATTATAGTAGTAGGGCACTCCTCATTTGTAATAGGAATGATTTTAAAAGAACACCCATAAAGATCACTAATACTCTGAGTAACATCAGATAATGTTTTTCCCTCAGCTAATAATTTAGTTCTATATAAATGCGTAGACATATCTTTGTCGCCAATTTTAAACCAACTATCTAATCCTAAAAACTTTATATTTGAAAGGACTTCGAAGGAATCATCCTTAATTCCCCATCCAAATTTTCCAGATTGATCAGTTAAGTGATAAATCACAGTATCTATGTCAGGGCAAATCTTCAATCCATTCCAAAAAAAATCATCCCCTACATTAGAAATAACAGTACAATTAATTTGAGCAATACCTTTGTAATCCTTTAATCCATATAAAAATCTTGCTCCACCAACTCCTCCAGAGAATATAACAATGTTCATAATTAACCTTTATAAATGTGTCTACTATTTTAAAATTTGCAACTTATCTAGTATAATAGAATTCTATTTTAATAATAATTAATTTTTAAAATATTGAAAAATTTATCTGAAAAAAAACAATAGATTGGTACAAAAATGAACTGGGAAGACACAAAAGAACAAAATAATTTTCGTGCAGCAGTGCAAAATTTTATTAAAGATAGATTGCCTCAATATTATAGAGAAAAATCTAAAAAACCAGCAGGAACAGCACTTCAAGCTGATGAAAATGGTATTCAATATCATGAAGACTGGCAACATGATCTAGCGCTTGGTTCAGATGAAGCTAAAAAAGGTGCTAAAGAATGGGCTGAAGCTTTGGCAGAAAATGGTTGGTCTGCTCCTCATTGGCCAAAGGAATATGGAGGCGGCGGGCTTTCTTCAATGGAACAATTTATATTTAAGCAAGAATTAGCTTTAAATGGTGCTCCATTAGTAGGAGGTTCTGGCGTAGCAATGTTAGGACCAACACTTATTCATCATGGTACAGAAGAGCAAAAAAAAGAATTTTTACCAAAAACTCTTAATGGAGATATATTATGGGCTCAAGGTTATTCTGAACCTGGCGCAGGTTCAGATCTTGCATCTTTGCAAACAAGAGCAGTAAAAGATGGTGATAACTATATAGTAAATGGTCAAAAAATATGGACATCACAGGGACATAAAGCAACATGGTTTTTTATGCTTGTAAGAACAGATCCTGAAGCACCTAAGCATCGTGGTATTACCTTCGTGTTAGCTGATACTAGAGAAAATGGAGTAGAAGTAAGGCCTCTTATTAGTGGTGGATGGGAACATGCCACTAACGAATCATTTTATACTGATGTTAAAATTCCAATTTCAAGAAGAGTAGGTGAAGAAAATAGAGGTTGGTATGTTGGAATGACTTTATTAGATTATGAACGTTCTAATATTACAGGTGCAGTTGAGCTTAAAAAAGATATTCAATCACTTATAAAATTTTTAAAAACTGAAGAAGGTGTAAAAAAATCTACAGTAAAAGATAGGGCGTCTGTAAAAAATAAAATAGTAGATCATTTTATAGAAGCAGAAGTACTTAACAACTTTGCTATGAGAATTATTTCTATGCAAGCAGCAGATCAAATACCTAATTATGAAGCTTCAACATCAAAAGTTTTCGGAGCTAGCGTACAACAGCAACTTCAACAAACAGGAATGAAAACGTTTGGCTTGTACGCACAAATATGGGATTCTTTATCTAAATGGGCACCGATGAATGCTAGATTTACTCAAAATTCCGTACATAGCATCTCACGAACTATTGCTGGCGGAACAAATGAAATACAGAGAAATATTATTGCTACTCGTGGCTTAGGTTTGCCAAGAGGATAGTTATATTAATATAACTATCCTCTTAATCTCTTAATATAACTAATCTTTGACTGTAGCAGTGCCAATAGCTGTCAATGCACCTGATTGATTTTCTGTCCAAACTCTATAAATATTTATATTGTCTTCATTTTTTTCTATAAATGCACCTTTAGCTTTTTGGGTGTCACCGGCAAAAACATTATTAACAAATTTAATGTCTAAAGTTCCTGAAAGATAAAATTTATCTCCAATTTCTTCACACATTAATCTCGAAAGCAAGCCAAAAGCAAGCGCGCCTTGAGCTCTAGGAGCAGGATCTCCATTTGCGAGCGCAGCCTGTACATCAGTGTGATTATTAATTTCACCTGGTCCTTCAAGGTCGTCAACATGTTCTTGAGAAGTAACATATTCTAATGTCCCCAAAATTTTACTATTTTCATTCATTTCTGGCGGCCTAGGTGAACTAGCTTTTTCTGGCCATTTTACAAGTTCTTCTTTAGATACTGTAGTCGCCCAAGATTTACGATGCTTATGTATTAATTCACCATCAATATAAGCGTCAAGTCCCCACTCAGTATACCCAATGCCCCGCCTTTGATATTTATCAGTAACTTTTGCATCAATATCGATTTTTTTTCCTATTGGAATAGGCCCATGTAATTCCATCCACATTCTTGCTAAGCCACCAGGACCGGATACTTGTGGATTTGGATCATTGGGTTTTTCACCAAAATATCTAATTGGCTTCAAAGCATTCATGCTAGGATAATAAAAAATAGATGCAGGAGCAACATTTGATAAAATAGAATTTTCATTAGGTGCCCATGGAAATCTATCTTCATAAATTCTTGCCCATCTATTAACATCATCATTAGTAAATATAACTTGATAGTTTCCTAGCGGACCAGGATGGATATCATAAAATGCATTCGCATTATTGCCTGACTCAAGTTTTAAAGTTGAAGGTAAAACTAAGGAATTAAAATTTGTCATGATTCACTTTCTATTATATTAAATATAAATTTTTAATAAACTATATATGAATTATAAACAAGATGCAGGAAAATGTGAAGAATAATGAAAAGAATACTTCTGCTATTACCAGGTAACACTTATAGGGCAAATGACTTTATTGTTGCTGCTCTAAAAATAAAAATTAATATAGTTATAGGTACTGATCAAACGCAGGCACTTAGTCAAAAGTTACCAGATCGTTATCTCATGCTTGATTTTCATAAACTAAAATTATCAACTACAAAAATATATAATTTTTCAATACAAAAAAAAATTGACAAAATTTTAGCCGTAGACGATCAAGGAGTATTGTTAGCAAGCTTAGCTTCAAAAAAATTAAACATAAATCACAGTTCATTTGAATCTGTTAGCGCGACAAAAAATAAATATATATTAAATATCCTTTTATTTAGAAATAATTTAATAGATTCTAATTTTTTTCTAATAAATAATAATAAAAATCAAAAAAATAAGATTAAATACCCATCAGTTATTAAACCTCTTGGCTTGTCATCAAGTAGAGGAGTTATAAGGGTTAATAATAAAATTGAATTCATAAAAAACAAAAATTTTTTATTTAATTTATTACAAAATGAACTCAAGAATGAATGCAATAACGCCTTTGAAAAAGAAAACATTCTTATTCAAAATTACATGCCAGGAAAAGAATATGCAGTAGAAGGAATTGTTGAACAAAAAAGGTTTAAGTTGCTCGCAGTATTTCAAAAACCAAAACCATTAACAGGTCCTTATTTTGAAGAAACAATATATTTATCAATGCCGCTTTGTACTAGTCATTTTATTAATCAAATAATTCAAACTTCACAGAAAACAATCGAAGCTATTGGAATTAATGAAGGCCCTGTTCATATCGAATATAGAGTTAATAAAACAGGCATCTATCCAATAGATGTCGGCGCAAGATCAATTGGTGGCTTATGTGCAAGGATTATACAATTTGAAAACAACATTACTCTTGAAGAAATAATACTTAATAATGCATTAGGAAATAAATTTAGTGCTAAAAATAAACAAACATTGACTGCAGTAATGATGATACCAACTATTCACGAAGGAACTATTGAATCAATATCTGGGATAGATGAAGCAAAAAAAATAAAAAATATAACAGATATTCAAATCACAGTACACAAAAATCAAAAAATACAAAAACTTCCTAAAGCAAATATATATATTGGTTTTATTTTTGCGGAGGGAAAATCTAAAAAAGGCATAATAAAATCATTGCAAAAAGCTAATGCTCAAATTAAAATAACGCTATCCTAATTTAAAATAGAATCTACAGATAAAATTTGTCTATTTGTTGGTTCAGCACAACAATACCAATCTTCTGTAGAACCAACTGTCTCATGATTAATAATTTGATAAGGCAGCATTGAATTGTTTGTCTTTGATTGTACTAAATTGTAAATGTCATCAAAAAAATTAGTGCTTAATTCTTCCGTATTTATATCTTTATTAATTAAATTTGTAATTTCTTCAAATAAAATATCAACGTTAGGATCTAAATGATCCCACTCATATGTCAATTTTTCTTTAGAATAAGTTATGCTGATGCCATCTTCATTCAATTGAGAAACTAAAGTGGATAGCTTAGGTATTAAAAGTCTAATGCCATATTGTACTGGAGAAATTAAATTCATTAAATCATTCTTAATTATAAAATTAATCAGAACAGGATAATCAGAAAATTGCATCCATGGCGTAAATGGAATCCATGTTGGCTTAATAATCAAATTACTGCTCTTGCAAATATCAATAGCAAGTTGCATGTCATTAAATAAATGTCCTTTTTCAAGCTTATTTAATACATGATTATTTGTTGATTCAAATGCAGATATAATAAACAAAAATCCCATGTCTTTTAATTTTTTAATTAAATCTTTATGTTCCAAAATATGTTCAACTTTTATAGTTGCATCAAAAGTTATATGAGGATATTTTTTCTTTATTGATGATGCTATATCAAGAGAATGCTTAGGAGCATTAAAAAAATCAGGATCACCAAAAGTAAAATGTTCCGCTCCTATTTTTATCAAATTATCTACATCTTTCAATATTGATTTCTTATCTACTATTCTAAATTTTCCTTGATAAACTGCCGTAACTGGACAATGAGGACAAGAATGGGCACAGCCATGACTCGTTTCAATATAGCCAGTAAGTTTTTCACTATTGTTAATCGACATTTTTGCATACTGTTCTAATGGTGGCAAATTTTCTCTAGAAGGAGTTAAGAAAATTTGTCTTTCAAAACTTATTTTTGGACTTATCCAACTATTAATAGACCGATCATCTTCTTTTTGATTAGTGAGTAATTCTTCAACTAAAACTTTAAGAGATGATTCAAACTCTCCAGAAATTGCAGAATCAATTATTCTTTCATCTAAAGCATCTTGCAAATGCAATGCATAAAGTCCAAATATAGATATATGTGCATCAGAATTAATTTTTCTCAATTCAGGTACCAGTTTAACTGCCATACGTGCGGCAGTATGCATTGGAACAGAAAGTAAAATTAATTCTGCATTCTTAATAGATTCTTTCGCTATTTTTAAATTAGATAATTCGATAATTTCTATATTGCAATTATACTCTTTAAGCAAGGCAGCTGCTGAAGCAATTGAAAGTGGCTGATGGCCAAGATCATATAAAGAAATAAGTACTACGTTTAAAATTTGAGATGGTGATTTTGAACTAATCATTTCGTTATTTTTTTTCAGAAGCAAAATAAGGATTCTCGCCACTAGAATGATCTGTGCTGTCAATAAGTTCGGTAATTTCAGGTATTGCTTCTTGGACCATAACTTCCACTCCTTGCTTCAGAGTCACACTTGCCATTCCGCATCCTTGACATCCACCGCTCATTTCTACATATGCAGAAGAACCTTTTATGTCAATCAAGTTAATCATTCCTCCATGAGAAGCAATTGATGGATTAACTTGCTCATCAAAAAATTTTTGTAATTTTATTGCAATGGGCTCTTTCCAAATTGGGTTAGGATTATTAAAAATAAAACCATTAGAACTGTTATTGGTTTCATCAAAATCAATCTTTAGTCCATGTAAATATTCCGCATTTTTAATCTCAATATATAAATTAAGTGTTTCATTAATTTCTTGAACAATATCCAATGGATTTTCAGTGCCTTTATCAATCAATGATAATTTATGATCAAATGCTCCATCTTTTCTACCATTAATAGACAGCTGAACTCCTGCTACAGGTTCTGGAAAATTATTAGCTGCACTAATTAATTTATCTGCAACGGCTTTTGCTAAAAATACTTCTACATTATCTGATTGATTGTTATTCATATTATCTCTTTTCTAAATAAGCATATCACCATATAGTTTTTTAGATAATAATAAGATAACAAATTTTTAAAATAGAAATTATAACTTATGAAAAAAATTAATATTTTTTTTGGCTGGTACATCGTACTTGCAGCCATGGCAACAATGTTTATCGGTGGTTCCGTCCAAGGTTATGCTACTGGTGTTTTTTTTATACCTATGAGCGAAGAATTTAATTGGACAAGAACAGAGTTTATAGGCTCAATAACAGTTTCGTACATCGTAACAGCGATAATAGCAGTTTTTATTGGTGGATATCTCGATCGTCATGGAGGCAGAAAACTGATGTTTATTGGAACAACAATAATGATTATATGCTTATTGTTGCTCGCAGAAATTGAAAATTTATGGCAATGGTACTTAATTAGAGGAGTGTTCCTATCTATTGGAGTTGCGCTTGCTACGTTCTTAGTTGTACAAGCAGCTATAGCAAAATGGTTTGTAAGATATCGAGGAAGAGCCATCGGGATATCCCTTGTAGGATTATCAATTACAGGAATTATGACTCCCTCTTTACTAACTCCTTTTGTAGACGAATTTGGATGGCGGGCAGGCTGGCAAATAATGGCATTGTTGACAGCATGTTTGTTATACCCAGCTGCCCTAACTATGAGGAGGGAGCCGGAAGATTATGGCATGCTCCCAGATGGAATTCAAAAAAATACTACTGATGATAAAAATAATGTTCAAAATATTGAAGAAAAATCAATCACAAGAAAACAAGCAATGAGAACCTCAAATTTTTGGATAGTGTTAGTTGCATATTCTCTGGCAAGTTTAACTTTTCCAGCAGTTGGAGCACATACAATTCCTTTTTTAACTGATGCTGGCTTTGAAAGGACAAGAGCAGCTGCAATGTTGTCCTTATTTGCTTTTCCAGGTTTATTAACTAGACCCATTTGGGGTATTATTGCTGAAAAAATCGATATTAGATATCTTTCTTGTTTTGCATTCATTGCTTGTCCCATTGGAATTGGAATAGTATTAATTGGAACTCAATCATTAAACTATAATTTAGTAATCATTGGTTATTTAACTTTAGGGATTAGTATCTCTGGAGTTGTGCCTCTTCAAGAAATTGTTTGGCCTTTATTATTTGGCAGAAAGCATATTGGTAGCATACGTGGAGCAGTAATGCCATTTATGATTATTCTTTCATCAACAAGCCCTTTATTAGTGTCAGCATATTACGATTCAGTAGGAAACTACACAGGGATATGGATAGTTTTTAGCATGCTCTCATTTTTTGCATCTATCATGATTGTATTTATGAAAAAAGTATCTTCTAATTCTACAAAAATAACACCTGGCAATCATGTAGCTAATAGGCCTGACTAATATTTATTAATTAAAACCATAAGGTTTTTTTTGTTTCATGTATAATACATGTCTCACGATGTTTTGGAATAAATATGCAAAAACCTCTAAATGGTATAAAAATTATTGAAATAGGTAGCACTATTGCGGCAGCTTCTGCGTCTAAACAATTCACAGATTTTGGAGCAGAAGTTATAAAAATTGAATTATTAAATGGAGGTGAAATTCGAAGAACTCCTCCATTTTTTCAAGATATTCCAAATTTAGAAACTGGAGCATTTCATATTGCATTAGATACTGGAAAAAAATCAATAGTAATTGATCACTTATCAAATTCTGGTAAAGAAATAATTACTAGAATTTGCAATGATGCCCAGTTAGTTATTATTGATTTACCAGTCACAGAATCAAAAAAAATTCTTAACTTACTTAACAAAGAATCAGGACCAAGTACAGTTGCAATAAGTCCTCATGGACTTGAGGGACCATACAGTAACAGAATTGAAAATGAAATGTCCATATTTGCTTGGACCACAAGAATGGAAAGACACGGTCATGATGGATCTGAACCACTTAGATATGGTCCGCATGTTGCCACTATTCAGATTGGAGCCACGGCAGCGGCTGTTGGACTTTCAATAGTTTGGGGTCACGAACATGATGGTATTAGAAGAGACGTAGACTTATCAAGCGTAGAAGCATTAGCAGGAAATGTTGATACAGGTTACGTTGATTGGGTACTACTAGGAACTCAACGAAAAAGTGGTATGGGAAGAAATACAGATAATTATCCTATAGGCAACTACAAGTGCAAGGATGGATATGTGATGTTTGCTGCAACGCTTGGACCTCAATTCGCAAGATTATGCGAAGCTATAGGACATCCAGAATTAATCAATGATTCAAGATTCAATGATCCAATAGAAAAATCAAAACATTTCGAAGATTTTATGGAATACCTTGATCCATGGCTTTCCAATAGAACAAAAAAAGAAGTATTTAAAGAAATGCAACAATACAGAGTTATGGTAGCTCCAGTTGTGAATATGTCAGAAGTCACCGATGACGAACAAGCAATTGCTCGTAATTCTTTTGTAGAAATTGAACACAGTCAAATTGGCAAAACAATTATTCATGGACCACCATTCAAAATAGAGGACTCTTGGGAAGCACTGCCTCCTCCAGATTTTGGTTCAAGCACTATAGAAATATTAACAAAATTAAAATATTCAAAAGAAGAACAAATTGCCTTATTTAAGATTGGAGCAATTAGATAATAATGGTTAGACAACAGTTTAATAAATCGCAATCTCTTAAAGGAATTAGAGTGCTGGATTTTGCTGAAGTTTGGGCAGGTCCATTCGGAGCATCCATGCTCGGAGATCTTGGTGCAGAAGTAATTAAAATTGAATCTTTTCCAAGAAGGTCGTTAACAAGGCCAATAATTGAAGATGCAAGAGTAGCAGATGGACCTGGTCCAGCATATGAACGAACTACTTCTCAAATACAAGGAAATAGAAATAAAAGAAACATCGCATTAAATGTTAAACATGAAGAAGGTAATATCATTCTAAGAAAGTTAATAGAGAATTCTGACATTTTAATTGAAGGATTTGCTGCAGGAGTAATTGAAAAATTAGGTTTTGGTTGGGAAAAAATACATAATATTAATAATAAAATCAATGTCATATCTATGCCTGCTTGGGGAGTACATGGACCATATGCAGGGTATGTTGCATTAGGTTCCGGAATAGAAGCAAGCGTAGGCCATGCATTAACTAGAGGTAACAATTCTAAAGATATCATTCATATACCAGGCAATTTTATTACAGATGCCACAGCGCCTATTCAAGTAGTTTTGGCATCCTTGATATCATTAAATAAAAGAAAGATAACAAACAAAGGATCTTTTATTGATCTTTCTCAAGCAGAAGCATTTGCTTGGCATTTAGTTGGTCCATTAGGTGAATGGATACTTAATAATAGAGAAACGGAACAACTTGGTAATTCTGATAAATATATTGTTCCTCATAATATCTACCCTACATTGGATAATAAATGGATAGTTATATCTGCAGAAAATGATGAACAGTGGCAAAAATTATGCCTCGCATTAGATAAATCAGAGTGGAGTTCAATAGAACATAAATGGAGCACAATAACAGGCAGACTAAAACATAGAAATAAAATTGATAATGAAATAAAAAAAATTTGCTTAAAACAAGATAGCGAACAAATAATTAGCCTTATTCAACAATGCGGTGCTATTGCCAGTCCTATCGTAGATGCACCTGGCATGTTTAATAATTTACAAATGCATCATAGAAATTGGTTCAAAGCAATCAATTTGCCTTATTTAGGCGAACGACTTATGCCAGGTTTTCTATGGAACATGCAACCTGATTCACCAAATTATGAATATAGAACCGAACAAGTCGGAGAGCATAACGAAGAAATATTGCAAGAGTTAGGTTATGCAAAAAAAGAAATAGTAAAACTTTATAATAAATCTGTCATCGGAAATTCTTATGCTGAATAACGTTGTATCAAACGAAAATCGTTGCTTGGCACTGCAAGATATCAAAATCATCGATTTTGCAGAAGTTTTTGCTGCTCCATTTGGCATATCATTAATGGCAGACATGGGTGCCGAAGTGATAAAAGTAGAATCCTATCCACGTAGGTCACTGACTAGGCCAATTTCTATTGATGCAAGAGTAGCAGACGGACCTGGCCCAGCATATGAAAAAACAGCTCCGCAAACTCAAGGAAACAGAAATAAACTATTTCTATCTCTCAATCTAAATAAAAAAGAAGGTAAAGAAATATTCACCAGGTTAATACAATGGGCTGATATTATTATTGATGGTTATGCAGCAGGAGTAATTGAAAAATTAGGATTTGATTGGGAAAAAATACATAATATTAATAATAAAATAAGTATGCTTTCTATGCCTGCATGGGGAGTAGATGGGCCATATTCCGGGTATACAGCTCTTGGATCTTTGGTAGAAGCTTCATCAGGCCATGTTATTACTAGAGGAAATTCACAAAAATCTACAGAAGATATATTAGGAACAATTCAAACGGATGCTAGTGCTCCTTTAGAAGTAATGTTTGCAACCATTTCATCAATGTACAGAAAACAACAGACTGGTATTGGTTCTTTCATTGACCTTTCTCACTTAGAATCATTCGCCTGGTATTTGCCTGGCATGCTTTCTGAATGGAAATGGAACAAAAGACTTCCAAAGCAGTTAGGAAATTTAGATGAAAGCTTTGTTCCTCATGGATGCTTTGTTACTAACAATAATCAAGAATGGATTGTAATAGCTGCAGAAAATGATGAACAGTGGGCAAATCTTTGTCATGTATTTCTAAAAGATGAATTTGCAAACATAAAACATGACTGGTCTACTATCCAAGGAAGAATTAAAAATAGAGAAAAAATACATGCTTGGATACAGCAAGAAGTTGTAAAAAGAGATCGTACAGAAATTATTAATATTTTAACAAGTAGCAATGTTATAGCAGCTCCAGTTGTTAATGCCCCAAATTTATTAACAAATGAACAATTGACATTTAGAAATTGGTGGCAAAGCATAGATCATGATTTTTTAGGCAACAGATTAATGTCTGGTTTTTTATGGGACATAAAGCCTGATGCACAAAAATGGTATTTGCCAGCTGGTTTATTAGGAGAACACAATGAAATTATTTTAGATAATTTAGGTTTTTCAAAAAAAGAAATTGATATTTTTTATAAAAAACAAGTTATTAGTAATAAATATACTGAATAATTTCTAATTATTTCCAAATGCTTCAATCATTAATTGTATGTTCTCATGAATACGATCATGTGACATTAGGGCAGAAGCACAATAGAAAGTTGATGTGTTAACAACTCCCTCATATTTTTCTGCCTGTTCTCGAACTTGATCAATGGTTCCATAAATAGAATGTTCTCGAGCTATTTCATCAGGAATAGCATTAATTAAAGATTCAACATCGTCAGGATTATTAAAAAATTCATTTTGTATTTTTTCTTTAAGATCTGTGTGTCCTTGTGAATCAAGTATAATACCATAGCTTCTCGTAGCCATAAATCGAGCAATGTGATATTTAGCTTCTTTTTCTGCTTGTTTTTGATCACTAGAAATAGCAGTGACAATCCAGGCATTGTGATCAAAATCGTCTCGACTTCTATTGCTTCTTTTCAAACCTTCATCAATAGAAGGCCAGGCTACTTCATTAATAAACCTCACAGATGCAATTGGATGTCCGCACAATCCATCACAAAGATCCCCAGCTAAACGAAACATTGCTTTATTAACTGCTGCAAGATAAATTGCGGCTGGTTTAGGAGGTGTTTTTGTGTCTAATCCACCAAAACCAGCTAATCCAGAATCAGATACTACACCTCTTAAGCCTTTTCCTTGCATTGAATAGTATTTACCATCAAAATTCATATCCTTGT
>TARA_B110000263_G_scaffold226854_1_pt1 | contig 26342 bp, 25 predicted proteins | sample TARA_B110000263 | Tara Oceans TARA_B110000263 (sample SAMEA4397730) | marine metagenome | biome: Polar Biome; feature: [MES] marine water layer (ENVO:01000295) within the mesopelagic zone...; material: water (ENVO:00002006), including particulate matter (ENVO:01000060) such...
CCGATAGGAAATCCATGCCCCCCTCGTCGAGTTTTTCCCTCGCCTCATCGCTCAGCTCCCTTCGAATCTCAAGCTTTGCACCTTCGGGGAAGTGGGGACCATCAATCCATGTCCTCATCCTTGCGAGTCGGACTACCAATGATTCCTTCGGCACCCCTTGGATGTGGCCAGATCTGTTCAGTGATTTCCATACGTCTGCATCCGAGGACTTGATCTGCGCGAGCATTGAGAGGTGCCTGAAGGAGACCCCTCCAACCGAGTCACTGGGATTAGCACCAGCCTCTACCTGACTGAGCCTTATCGCGCCACTCTGAGTCTGCGCTGCTACCAACTGCCGTTTCGTCATCTCCTTGTCATCGGCAATCGGGTTCGACACCAACCTTTCATACTCGTCCGCAGTTTGGAAAAGCGCATTCCCTGTGTCGAACTCGATGTGGCGATTGATTTTACTCCTGGCTACCACATAGCGTAGTATCTCGGGAGGAACCAATGAGAGGGCCTCCATGGGGCCAATGGTGAGGCCAGTGGAGCTGGACATCGGACCCATCCCCTTCAGTTGAATCCACTCGTAGATTATTTTGTCCGGGGGTTCTCCTCCCAGAAGTTTGCATATTGGGATGCCAGTGTCGTAGCTCCCACCAGCAGCACCATGGTCCTTGCCAGCTGGCTCGCATGTGATGCCATGGATGGCCCATCTGGCCGCCCAATCGATTCTCCATGGCATTTTACCCTCTCCCTTTCGGATATCGGACCTCCCTTCCACCCCAAGAGAGTCAACCCAGTGTACGAATGGCTTCTCATAGCCCATGACAGACACGCCATCGAGGCTCCCATCCGAGCCCATTGGATTGTACGGAAACCAGTCGTCAGCAAGCTCCCTGCCGGAAATATCCTGAATGATTCCTCTGATTTCTTCCTTTTTTGAGATTGCCGTGTCGATGTATTCGGCGAATTCACCAGATTCGTAGGTCTCGTGATTCATCACCACCTCTGGGCAAACCCCGATTTGCTCTAGGGCATTCAGGAATGGCCCTAGGAAGTGATCGGCGTATGTGGCACTACCATCGCTAGGTTTCCCATCTGAATCTGGTGCAGGGATGTATGCAAGTGGGTGACCGATATAACTCTCGTATTCTGGCGATAGGAAGTCGTATACCCTTCTCAGAGGGTCCATTGAGTCAACGATGAAGATGTATTTCGACTCGATCCCAGCGTCAAGGCAGGCCCTATGAATCATTTCTGCGGAGAGTATCTCCCTCAGGTGACCGATGTGGAATTCTCCAGATGGAGTAATTCCTGACGCTGAGACCTGCTTCCCCCCACGCTCCATGAGCTTTTGTGCGGTGTAATCCGCCCAGTGCATGTGCCACCTCAGACCGTCGCTGCTCTAATCAGCGCCCTCAATGGCACCCCTTCGATGTCATCGTCCCAGGACTTGTTCACAAGGACAATGCACATTTTGACATCGGCCCCTGCAGCACTGAGGTCGGCTGCAGTTTTCTTCATGGTAGTACCCGAAGAGTATACGTCATCGACGATGACTATCCTCTTGCCCTCGATACTGGCGTAGACTTCCGAAAGGTGCCCACCGACATCCTCGCTAATGGTCCTTATCACGGCCATCTCCAGATCCAAAGTCGCGGAGATTGCTTGAGCGAAAGCAATCCCATTGATGCTGATACCGACTATCGTGTCGATCTCGTCCCCCACCATCTCATCGATGATATCGCAGAAAATGTATGACACTGCCTCGATCCGATCCCCCTTGACCGCTATAGACCTCCATCCAACCTTCACGTCAAGTGGTTTGTCTTCTACCTTGTAATCGCTGGCAGAGAGCCACTGGACCGTGGTTTGTGACAACGACAGCTCATCCGCTATTTGCTGAGTGTTGAGTCCGCTTGTTCTGAACTCTTCGACCTTAGACCTCAGTTCATCGACACTTAGGTGCATCAGTCGATGCCAGCGTTAGAGTGCTATGAATCCACCGGGAGTATTCTATGGTGTCCGTTGTATTTTCCATATTCAGAATCTGCCGGTGCTGCCGAAGCCCCCCTCGCCCCTCTCGGTATCACCGAGTTCGCCGACTTCAACTTCGGAGAATTGAACATTGGGTATTGGTGCTATCACTAGCTGAGCAATCCTCTCCCCAGATTTCACCTTGTAAGAATCGCCATTCCCTATCCAAGTCATTAGTACGAACAGCTCGCCCCTGTAGTCCGCATCAATAGTCCCAATACTATGGGGTAGGATAAGCCCTTTCGAGCCTAGTGATGACCTAGCCCTCACTTGTCCCTCGTAACCCTCTGGAATCGCAACCCTAAGGCCAGTCCTAATCTTAACGCTAGAACGGAAACTAACAACAGTTTCCTCCAAACAGTATAAGTCCCAACCGGCAGCATGGGCGCTTCCCTTGGTGGGCATCCTAGCATTGGGTTCCGTCTTGGCAATCTTCACTACGGGTGGTTCACCCACATGTTACCGAGTTAGAACCGGTCCTTGACCGTTCCCAAAACTCCCGGTGGGGTGAAAAGCCCCCCTATTCTCCCATGGCCGTGACCAACCGCGAATACGAGGATCTCTTGGACCGTGCAAGAGAGAGGATACCGAAGGACATCAGCGAGCGTTCCAGGTGGACGATGCCTCAACCAGACATCATGATTGAGGGAAGTCAGACCATTCTCCGGAACTTCTCAGAAATTGTCGATGCGATGGATAGGGATGCCAACCACGTTTTCCAGTATTTACTCAATGAGCTAGGGACTTCCGGAAGTAGAGAGCAAGTTAGAATCATGCTCAAGGGCAAGGTCCCTCCAAAGAGAATCAAGGAGAAGATCGTCTCGTACGTGAAGACGTACATCCTATGCGGCGAGTGCAAGGCTCCCGATACAAGATTCATGCGTGAGGGTCGAACTACTCTTCTGAAATGTCAGGCATGCGGAGCAACAAGGCCAGTTCGACTATAGTCAATTCGGGGAGAAATCCAGCAGAACCTTGCCCCGGTTCTTCCTGTTATGTATGTGCATCTGAGCATCGGCTACCTTCTCGAATCGCCAAACTGAATCAATCACCGGATCTATCTTCCCTTCTTGTAGCATCCCGGACAATGAAGCGAGATGTCCCTTGAAGATCGAATCGTCCTCTAGTAGCCCCATATGGACTCCGAAAACTGCCTTGTTCGAACTCATTAACCTGAGAGGATCGAATCGAGGCATCCCCCACCACATTCTTAGTTCCGAAAGTCGAGACCTCTTCTGCCCCTTCACAACGGCAGATGCCCCGAAGTAATACAACTTACCTCCTTTCCTAAGAGACTTGTATGAGCGTAAGAGGTGATTCCCTCCGACAGGGTCTATGGCATGGTGCACCCCTCTTCCACCCGTCATTTTATTGCAGACTTCCACGAAGTCCTCTTTCTCCCTATCGACGAACCTCATGCCCATTGATTCGACGAAATCCTTCTTGGAGGCGGAAGCAGTTCCAACTACCAATGAAGCACCGAAGACTTCGCATATCTGTGACACTGCAGTACCCACTCCACCAGCAGCGTGATGGATCAGAACCGTATCTCCCTCAGAGATCCTACCAAGATGGACCAGCATGTGGAAAGCCGTGCCATAGGTAACTGGAATCGCAGCCGCTTGGTCGAAGGAGACCGAGTCCGGAATCGGAACTACCCTTCTAGCATCTAGGCAGATCTTCTCAGAATAACCTCCGAATCCAGTCATTGCGAGTACTCTGTCTCCTTCCTTTAGAGAATCTACTCCCTCTCCAAGTCCAATCACTACTCCGGCTGCCTCATATCCTGGAGTGAATGGGAAGTCGGGACTCGAACCATAGAGGCCCTGCCTCATCATCAGATCTGCAAAGTTCACCCCTGCTCTATGTATACTGACGCAGACCTGACCACTCTCTGGCACTGGGTCTTGCTCTTCCACAATCTGGATTGTGTCGACACCCCCAGCCCTTGGATATACAACTCTCCTCATCAACGCCCACCTCGCTACTAATTCTTTCCAAATTTCCAGTGCCCTTATGGCAGGTAGGACCTAATTTCTTCGAGTCCCTTCTTGCTCTTTGATGGTATCTTCTCTGGGTAACCTATCTTGATGAAGCCAATAATTCGCTCTTCGATAGGCGATGCTCCTATCGCGCAGTAAGCAGCTTCTGAGCGAGTAATCGCTCCTGTGCTCCATTGAGAACCAACTCCATTGCCCCAGAGTGACAGAATTAGATTGTGTGTTGCGCATACCGTTGCCGCATAGTCCTCTTCTTGCCTAAAGAGGTCTCCCAGACTCAGTGAGCTAGTGGCGCAAATTAGCACAGGAGGTGATAGAATCTTATCTATGGCTCTGGCTACTCCTGCTTCAGGATCTTCCCCCTTAGGGGATTTCTTCATGGCTAGGATCTTGACCTCTGGGATGAGTTTGGTTCGGGCATCTTCTCCCATGACGTAGAATTTCCACGGATGGGTATTCTTGTGACAGGGGGCATTTCTTGCAGCCTCAAAGGCCAACTCTAGAATATTATCATCCACTTTCTCGTCACTGTACCTGTATATTGTTCGCCTCGAGGTGAGCACATCTTGGAAAACACTCATTTTTCTCACCGTTCGATGTCATCGAACTTGGAAGCCAAGACAAAGTCCGACTCGGTGAGGGCGTCAATCTTGTGAGTGAAAATTACAGCAATCAGCCTCCCCCATCCAAGCTCAAAGTCAGCATGGTGGGATTGTTCTTCGCAAATTGCACCTAGTGCGTTGGTAAATTCTAGAGCAGAGACAAAATCAGGAAACTCCCAGGTTCGAGTAAGGTGGTGGTTTTCTACTAATCTCCAGTCTTCATGAATCTGCACAAGGAATGCGGCAGTCTCTTCTTCATTGAGTGGAGGGGTCCCTCCCTCACAGGGAACACAGTCCATTGCAGAAAGCCTATCCAAGTTGTCACCCCCATGACAGGTTGTTTCCGTGACCTTCACTGGTCTTCTCTGCCATCTCGTGGACCTCAGATCTTCTCTTCATGTCGTCCTTCTCGAATTTTAGGAGCTCCTCGTCCTCGATGTATATTCTTCTCAGATGCGTGACAAGCCTGACTTCGACAATCGCATCCCGTGAAATTGACCTGAATTCTCCGTCCTCATCTAGAATATCTATCGACGAACTCCTCCCTCCTACCATCATTCCGCGAACACATTGGTCTCTGTCATCGGGTAGCATCCTCCTGTCTAGTAGCATCTCAACTAAGTCGTCCTTCCTTAGGCCATACTTCCTGTCCAACAGAGGGCCATGGAATACATCACCAAGCTCTTCTAGACTTGGGGTTCCATAATCCTCGAAGAAACTAGCAGCCCAAGGCGGCAGGTCGCTAATTTTCTCGTCTCTTGCTGCGTCGGACACATACCTTCGTTTCGGTAGTCATAGAAAAACCAGCGGGTCGTCTATGCCTGCCAATTCTCCTCATGCCTTGCTAATGATTGAAGTGCAATACCGTGGCGGAGTCCACGGAGGTAGTTGCTTGGCATCGGTTGAATGGAGGTCAATTCCGACCGTTCTTTACCCTCAGGAGATTCTTGACAAGGCGTTTGGAAGGGCGAGCAGTCAGGCTGATTTGGTCGAGGATCCAGACAAGTACCACAGGGTCAGGAAGCAGATGAGCCGGATGGTCCAGTCCGCTTGCGACGTCGCCACTAAGACTCTCAATTCGTATGTGAGCAGGTGGCCAAGTCTGAATGCACTATCTGAGTTCGACCAAGCCCTTGTGGACGCAGCCGTTGGTTGTGACGATTACAAGAAGAACTTGGCGTCATTGCAATGGGCCGCCGAGAGGTCTCAGAGGATTTCTGGAGAGGCACAGTCAAAGATTCTAAGACTCAGAGAAATCGATGGATTCCACAAGGCAAGGAGGCACGCATATGGTCGGCTGGCTTCCATTATCGATCAGATTTCACCTCAGATTTTGTGGTTGGGTGAGGCCAGAGATGTTCTGCGAAAACTCCCCTCTACCGATCCTCTCGAACCATGTATCGTGGTTGCTGGTTCCCCCAATGTGGGGAAATCCGCATTAATCAGGGCCCTTTCAAGCGGGGAACCACAGGTCGCATCTTACCCATTTACTACCAAACAACTGCATTTGGGTCATTTCACACATCGGCGCAGAGTGTATCAGATGGTCGATACTCCCGGCCTTCTCGATAGACCAATGTTGGAGAGGAATCAGATTGAGATGCAAGCCATTGCCGCTTTGGAGCATCTGGGGGATGTTCTCCTGTTCTTGATTGACTGGACTGATGAAGCTACTACTCCTATTTCTGAGCAGGAGCGCCTCCTGGAGGAGGTGAGGGGTTTGTTATCGGACAGGAGGGTCCTCGTGGTCTCTACAAAGTCAGATCTCTTAGAGGGTGATGTTGGAGAGGAAGATCATAGAATCAGCTCAATTTCCGGAGAAGGACTCGAGGAACTAAGAGTGAATCTGATCGAAATTATTGATGCGGATAGGGTGGATGATCCTCTGACTCTGCCCGAACATTGGCCTCGAGAGGATGAACGCTAGTTCAGAACAAGATCACACATGCCATGAATGACCGCAAACGACGCAGTAGAAGTTGTGACCTCCGTACGACTCCGCCAACCCTGAGACATCAACCTCAGAGCCGCAGTTGGGGCATTTCGTCACGTGCATATACATCTCCAATACGGATTGGTTATTCAACGATGCTGAGAACAACTAACTTATTGACCTCTGACGCGCTTCAGCAAATTCCTAACTGGAAAAGCCATCTCTCCAGCACCAATTAGTAACAGTCCCGATGTTCCAGCGAGTACAATCTCCACAATATTGTCCAAGTGGATGCTCGAGGACATCTCGACTCTCTGGGAATCTAGGCCCGAACCCTCATACCCAGCAGTGACGAATCTGTATGATCCAGGCTCAAGCCTGAAACTCATCGAACCATCGTTTTGCGGCCCCCCTGCTACGAGAAATTTTCCAATCTGCTCCTCGGTGCAGTGTGTGAGTCCAGTCGAACTGTCAGGAGGGCACTCTTCTGCCGCCGAGGCATCAACTACTCCTAACCAACCTCTATCTGGCTCCTTCCACTCGAGCTCTAATGTGATTTCCAGTAGCCTGAATGCCCTTGGCACGTCCAAGTCCTCGATAGTCATTCCAACGTTGCATCCCGCATCGTCATCTGAACATGGGACGATTGGGACCTGATTTCCTGTTTCCGGGGTTTGGTAACCGACCAGACTCAGTAGTAGGATTAAAGCGCATAGCAAACCGACTAACATCGGCAGCAGGGAGAGAATTCTGACCATCATCCTATCATGCCTCCGAATTTGCCGTGATTTAACCCGACGCCCCCATGATTACTTGGAATGCTAGAAGCCCTACGAAAATCACTATCCCAAAATACATCAAGAAAGTGAACCTCTTCCTTGATTTCTCACGGCGCTCATACATGGACGAGCATCCGTCATCACCACAAATTGCCGGATCACTTTCCAAGGATATTGGTTTCCAGCATACAGAGCAATGCCTGTGTGGTTCGATATTCACTCTCGTCCTCGATTGGTGCCCCCTCTTCGAGGCTGCAGCGTGCGCCTGCTTTGCAGTCCTCTTTGCTGCCTTCAGGATGGTGTCTTTCCTACTAGCCATTAAATCCTCACCATTGTACCCTCAAATTCCGCCCCCTCAAGTGAACTCTTGATTACTCGAGTATCTCTGCCATCCAGAACATCCAGAGGTAGGCCATGCTCCAAGGCATCCCCAACTCCAACCGGGTCAACAACTTGGGAGATGCCTGCCTCTGTGTGCCCCGGAGGTCCCACTATTTCCTGTAATTCTTTGAGAGTCAATTCATCAAATGCCTCAGCCTCCGGATTTTCTCTGGGATCTTTGGAATAGACCTTGGATACGTTTGTCGCGATGACACACTTCTCTGCTCCACTTTGTATTGCTAGCCTAATCGCAACGGCGTCAGTCGTTTGACCCGGTTCCGTGCCCCCCATAACAACAACATCACTCTCAGCCAATTCGAGAACCGCCCCTTCGATACTCTCTGGAATTTTTTCCGAAACATCGACTCCACCATCGGAGAGTGCTTCCCTGACTATGGTCGCGTTTAACCTCGTGGCGGCTATCCCAATCCTGTCTAGGTGTGACACATCTTCAATCAATGGTCTGGCCAATTCAATACCCTCTCTTGCTGGAGCTCCTCCTCCAACAACCAAGGCTACCTTTGCCCCCGATTCTACTCTTGCTCCGATTACACGAACCATTTCCATCAACCAGTTGTGCCGTCCCTCGACTTCTGGCCTCAGTAAGCTTCCGCCGAGCGCAACAACAACCGTCGCCATCGACCATAGGTTGGCACCTTGCCTTTCAATACGTATGCTCTACTGGCGCTGAAGGGTTGAAATGCCGCCCGTGGTGGCAAACACGGAGGAGTGACATGGCTGATGAGATAGCGCAACAGCAGCGGAGACTCCGACTCAAGAAGTCCCTGCAGGAACTCTCAGGCATGAAGGGCATGGGTACAGAGTTGGTATCGGTTGTAATCCCTCCTGATAGGATGATGCATGATGTGAGGCACCAACTTAGCAATGAGGCCGGACAAGCAGCCAATATCAAGTCAAAATCGACGAAGAAGCATGTTACTGATGCTATTGAATCGGCACTCTCCACACTAAATCGATACAAGACTCCAGGTGAGGGGGGAATCGCAATTTTCGTCGGCCATGTCATAGTCGGGAACAACAAAACAAGACTAATGTCAACCGTAATTGATGACCCACCTGAGCCATTTTCTTCGTTCAGGTATAGGTGCGACTCGACCTTTGAAGTGAGCCAGTTGGAAGAGATGCTCATCGATCGAACTTCCTATGCTCTTTTCGTAATTGATAGGTCCGAGGCAGCGTACGGTCTTGCTTCAGGAAAAAAACTCCATTGCCAGGAGCACATCACTTCACTCGTCCCTTCGAAGCACGGTAGAGGGGGGCAATCTGCACAAAGGTTCGAGAGGCTGATAGAGGAGGCGGCTCACAACTTCTTCAAGAAAGCAGCAGAGAGGGCGTCTAACTATTGGCTTCCAATGGTTCAGGACTTGAAGGGAGTAATCATCGGAGGGCCCGGCGCAACAAAGGACTTCGTCGTTAAGAATGATTATTTCCATCACGAGATAAAGAAACTGATTGCAGAACCATACTTTGATGTCGGCTATTCGAATGAGAGTGGCCTAAGGGAATTGATTCAGCGAGCAGGGTCGACAATGGATCAGATTGAGCTAGATGTCGAACGGACAATCGTTGACGAATTCTTGCAAGAGGTGATGAAGTCAAACCCAAAGGCGACATATGGGGAGATTATGATTCGCTCAGCATTGGAGCAAGGGGCCGTCGCAACCCTACTCCTCTCCGAGGCAATAACCAAGAGGAGAGTAAGGTGGTTTTGCAAGGGGTGCAAGAACGAATGGGAAACCACACACGAAAAGTCATCTGTAAATCCAACTTGCCCAGAGTGCAAATCCGGTAAAGTCAATGAGGACAAGGAGAATTCAATGGAACTAATCGATGAACTCACCATATTGGCCGGACATACTTCGGCCAAAGTCAGGCTAATTTCATTGGATACCGAGGAGGGTTCAACTCTCTACACGGCATTCGGCGGAATTACCGCTCTGTTGAGGTACCCTATTTCGTGAGGTGATTTGGATTAGGGACCTGATAAATGAGATGACCCCATTCTTCTCCAAAGCCATGAATTTCCTCGGCGTGGAAGATTCAAATTGGATTCCACTGATCGGTAGGGCAACTGTTGAGGATCATGGGGATGTAGCACTTCCCTGCCATTCTCTAGCGAGGATGTTCAGGAAGTCGCCACAGGAGATTGCAGAGCAGATTTGTGCCCTTGTCGAGGCAGATTTGGATTCAATTGCCACCGTCTCATCCATTAGCGGATTCGTAAACGTCAGTGCTAAGCCCGAATGGCTCTCGAAATGCCTTTCTAAACTACTCTCTGATCCAAGACTAGGAATCGGAGTGGAAAAACCACTAACATTTGCTGTCGACTATTCTGCTCCAAACGTGGCTAAGGAGATGCACGTTGGCCACCTTAGATCAACGGTAATCGGCGACTCAATCGTCAGAATGCTGGAGTTCAAGGGACACCAAGCAATTCGCGAAAACCACGTAGGCGACTGGGGCACTCCGTTCGGGATGTTGATTGAGCACCTCCTGGATCTCGGTGAAGATCAGGCTGCAAATGAGTTGGGGGTTGGCGACCTCGACTCATTCTACAAACAGGCTAGAATCAAATTCGTCTCTAATGATGAATTTGCAAACCGCTCGAGAAGCCGAGTTGTTCTCCTTCAAGGGGGTGATTCCGAGACCCTCCGTCTCTGGAGGGTTCTCGTAGATGAATCGATGAGGTACTTCAATGAAGTTTACTCGATGCTCGGAGTGCTCCTTACAAATCAAGATATCAGGGGAGAGTCTAGCTACCAGGATTTGCTTCCAGAGGTCGTGAACCGACTAATGAGAGAAGGAATTCTGGAGACTAGTGAGGGGGCCGATGTTGTTTTCCCAGGCGGTTGGGTGAATCGTGATGGGGCTCCCCTTCCAATGATAATCAGGAAGGCCGATGGTGGCTACAACTACAGCACATCCGATTTGGCCTGTATTATCGATAGGGTGGAGAGGCTAGGCTGTGATGGATTCCTATACGTTGTTGGGACTCCTCAGAAGCAGCACTTTGAGATGGTTTTCCAGGTTGCGAAGCAAGCTGGATTCATGAGTTCTTCTCATCAAGCAATTCACGTCAACTTCGGTTCTGTTTTGGACATCGATGGAAAGGTTCTGAAGAGTAGAGAGGGCGAGGTAATCAAGCTACACGATCTTCTTGATGAAGCAATAAGAAGGGCCGAGTCCGCTATCAATGAGAAGAATCCAGAATTGGTTGACGATGAGAGGGATGATGTCGCCAGAACTGTCGGAATAGGTGCTGTGAAGTATGCAGATCTATCTACAGAGAGGACAAAGGACTACGTTTTTGATTGGGAGAGGATGCTCTCTTTCGATGGCAATACAGCACCTTATCTCCAGTACGCATATGCCAGGATATGTAGCATCTTCAGGAAGTGGGAAGGGGCGAGGGACTCTCTCACATCTGCCGAACTAATTCTCACTCATCCCGAAGAATTGGTCCTGTCTCGTCGTCTGGTCGACTTTCCATCAGCATTGGATGAATCAATTTCGACCTTCAGTCCGCACAAACTCTGCAACCATCTTCATTCGATTGCTTCTTCCTTTGCATCCTTCTATGAGAATTGCAATGTTTTGAAGGGAGAGAGCGAGGAGGTCATCAGAAGCAGACTAGCAATGTGCGATCTCACCGCCCGTGAGCTAAAACTCGGTCTTGGACTAATGGGGATCGGAGTCCCGGAGAGGATGTAAGCCTCAGGTCAGATTGAAAATGAGGAACCCATCGGAAGGCCATGGTTTCTATCGGCGACGAAGCACCAGGGTTCAACCTACTAGATCAGAACAACAATAGCATCAGCCTAGCTGAATTTCAAGGGAAGAGGGTTATACTCGCATTCTTCCCTGCTGCCTTTACAGGCGTTTGTACAGAAGAGATGTGCCAATTCGAACAATCTACTCTTGGCTCAGGGGATTCCGATGTCGATATTCTGGGTATTTGTGCTGATTCTCGATTCACCAATGCTGCGTTTGCTGAGAAGAATGAAATCTCATTTCCAATTCTCTCAGATTACACTCGTTCTACAATTGAGGCATACAGTGTCGCATTGCATGACTTTGCAGGAATGCCAGGTTATATTGCCAGCGAGAGAGCAGTTTTCATTGTGGACGAGCAGGGGGATGTGATGTGGAAGTGGATTGGTGAGAATCCAGGTGTTCAGCCCAACTATGATGAGGTAATGGCCGCATCCGAGGCGTGAAAATTAGCCCCAAGCAAGATGACGGACCAGAGAACCGTAGATTACTCCAGAAACCATCAGACTCTCCTCATTGAATCTGTCCATGCTATCCAAATAGGTGTGATATTCGGAGGATCCAGAGCCATAGCACATCATAGCTAAGCCAAACTTCTCCTCGTTGTCTTGGTGAATCTCAAAAACGAATGGGGCATGATCGGAGTTGTATGGCATCTGTTCAGAATCAATCTCTCTTACGCTAATGCTGTACTTTTCGAACAGGTCCGGGTATGATGAGGCAAACTCTCCGACCAAGCGCTCGATGTGTTTTACATCCGTTGCACTGTTCCCCTGCAGGGTCAACCCAGAGTTCCTCTCGGCATCGACGTGATTCATATCTAGGTTGATGTATAGTCTGAGATTTTCCTCTAGCAATCCTCGATGCTTGTCAACCCATTCTGAGGATCCCCACAGGCCTTCCTCCTCCCCACCCCAAGTGCAGAAGTAAATTGTCATCTCGGGATCCCCAAGTTCTGTTTGCAGTAAACCGAACTGTCTTGCCATCTCCATTACAGTTGCAGTCCCTGCCGTGTTGTCGACAGCACCTTGTCCGTTGTATACAGTATCATGATGGGCTCCAATGATAATCAACTCCTCGGTTTCTCCTTCTATAATCCCGCAAGGGACATGGATGTTGCCATTGTTCTGATTGTCCACGTCTACTCTGAATTCCAACATCCCCTCTGAGTCGACAACCTGGTCCAAGATAGTTTCACCAACACTCTTCGACACCATCACGAAGCCGATGTCATAGGGCCTTTCCTCAAACTGTGTGATGTCCAATGATTTTGAGTATGGCACGCAATCTCCTGCCACTAACTCGTCACAATTCTGCCTAGAATTGACGGTAATCAGGCCTCTGAGGCCATTTTCTTGTGCCCTCTTCATCAGTATCGTGTTGCTCTCAGTTCCCGGCTGGTCATCTCCTCCATCCAATAGCCAGACTAATCCAACACCATTACTGGCCGAACTCCAGTCCTGTGTTTCATTCCCCATCCCCAGGTCAATCACATGAGTATCACTGCTTGCTGGGATGTTCACACTACCGCTGTATCCCTGAACGACAAATTCGACCCTATGCTCGAATTGCACCTCGTCCCTGTCTATGTCGGCAATGGAACATGGGGTTGGACCTCCAAATATCCCACCTACGTTACCAGGTTGGCAAATCATCAGTTCGAATGTGTTGCCCATGTAGTAGAGGGGGACATCGAACTCCTCGAGAGTAGAGGGCAATCCGCTATTCGTAAAATTTGTCTTAATTGACTGCGCGGTATTCTCCTCTTCCACGGTACCCGACAGGCGACCTCCCCATTCGGGATTTCCAAGATCCACCAATCCCTGTGCATAGGCTCTAGTTTGATTGGAATCGAAGTCAATTAGTTCGTAGCCCTGGTCTCCTTTGATCCACTTTGCGAGATTATCGCCAAACAACATCCCCCCTCCAGCGGCACCAAGGACAATCATCCCCGCTACGAAAATTGTAGAAGTCGGTTTTCGAAAACTAGGTCGCCATTCGGTCATGCTATCAATTGAACTATTTCCACCACTATTGAACCCATTCCAGACGAGGTCATGCCGAGCATCAATCTTCAGCGCTGACCTCTTCGCCCGTCCATCTTTTTCCCAAGGAGTGTTCAATGTCCAACTGATCTAGGATTCTAGCTACCACGAAGTCTACCAAATCCTCAATATTTCTGGGGGAGTGATAGAATCCCGGACTCGCGGGAAGGATGACTACTCCCCACTCGGACAGATTGTACATCGCTTTCAAATGAGGGGTTGAGCACGGGGTCTCCCTTGGAACAATGATCAGCTTTCGCCTCTCTTTCATGGCCACCAAAGAACTCCTCGTTGCAAGGTTGTCACTTATTCCAGCTGCGATTTTGCCCATGGTTGTTCCACTTGCAGGGCAAATCACATACGCATCGAACCTAGCAGAACCGGAAGCGGCTCTAGCAGCAAGGTTTGCATTGTCTTCGAGAGTCACACCTTCTCTGGCAGCCAACTCGCTCGGAGTTATTCCACATTCCAGATCGAGATTTATTGCTCCAGCGTTGGTGACGATCAGGTTCACTGTCCATCCATGTTCGGTCAGAGCTTCAACCAGTCTGACGCAGTACTGCGCCCCGGATGCCCCCGTTAGTGCAACGACCGCCTCAGGCATGACATCACTGTACCCCCTCACTCTCTTCAATGGTTTCCCACTCTCAGAGGGACTGCTTCAGGCACTCCGCAAGGAATTCATACTCTTCGACACTGTTGTAAAGTTGTGCCGATATTCGGATGTATCTCCTGCTATGATGCCTCCATGGGAAAACAGGTACTTGGATTCCGAACTCATCTAGAAGGTAGTTGTGATATGGGTCCCCTTCCATGCTCATGGGGCCCACCTCCCCCTCCCCTGGCATCTCTACTGATGCTATTGAGGAAACCAATGAATCCGGAACTGGTTCGGTTGTCCCAAGTGCCTCACAGAGAATTCTCCTTCCCTCAAGGGCTAGTGACCTGTTTCTTTCCATTATTGTCGGCCATCCTCCTTCCACAAGTCCTTCTAGGAAATCAATTGCTAGCGGGATACATAGCCAAGGTGTAGGATCTTGAGTCCCAGGCCATCCAAATTCGAACTCGAATTTCTCTTGGTCAGTCCCCTCGAAACTTGCACCATGACTGATGCTAAGAGGTCTCACCATCTTCTTGCGATCGGTTCGGATGTGAAGGAAACCAGAGCCTTTCGGCGTGCAGAGCCATTTGTGGCAATTACCTGTACAGTAGGCTGCATCTATCTCTCTCAGATCCAAAGGGACGATTCCCGGGCCATGTGCTGCATCAAGTAGGACATCAACATCCCCTTTCTGCAAGCTATCAACAAGCTTCTCAAACGGCATCCTCAGCCCAGTGGCGCTGGTCACAGTGTCGATAAGTGCTAGAACGGTTCGTTCTGTTACAGCACTCATCACCAGATCAAATATTTCCTCATCATTCTCCACTCTGAATGGGATGTCCACAACTACTGTCTTCGCGCCTGCTCTCTTTGTAACAAAGTCGACCGCATTCCAGCATGCCTGGTAGCTGTGATTGGTTACGATAATCTCATCCCCTGGCATGAGGTCAAGGCTCCTGAGTACTGTATTCACTCCTTCTGTGGTATTCTTCACGAAGACCATCCCTTCTGGTTCGGCATTCATGAATTCTGCAAGCCTTCTAATTGAGGAATGCATCAGTGCGATATAGTCTCTTTCAAAGAATCTGACCGGATCGCGCTCAATCATGCCCCTGAGCCTTGTTTGCTCTTCAAGGATGGTAATTGGTGTGGCTCCGAAGGAGCCGTGATTCAGAAAACAAGTGTCCTCGGACAGCATCCAGTGTTCCGCAAATTTACTCCTTACTGGCCTATTCACACTAACATCTCCGGGCTCCAATCCACAGGCCCTATTGGCACTCTTCCAAGATTCTCCTCGCAAGTAAGGATCAGGCTCTTCTCTATCCTATCGACATCTAGGAGAAGACCTGCATTGTCGTTCACATAACCCAGTTGTGAAAGGCTAGTATGTATACCCGATTCAATGCCGCAGCACTCCAATTTCTCAACTCTATTTTCAGGAGTATCTATGTTGATGGACATCCCATGGCGACTAACCCAGTGCAGGAAAGAGAGCCCGATCGAGCAAATCTTGTGACCATCAACCCAGGCGCCCTGCATTGTCTGGTTCTTGTAAGCCGAAATTCCGCATTCCGATAGGGCTGCTATCGCCCAGTCTTCTAGTCTCCCAATCACCCCTCTAATGCTCTGTTCCTCAATTTCCCATTTCACAATTGGATATGCGACAAGCTGTCCAGGACCATGCCAAGTAATGCCTCCTCCCCTGTCTGTGAGAGAAGTCGGGTATCCCTTCACGATGACGTTGTCACGGATTGCCTTGGGTCCAATTGTCACCACTTCTGGGTGCTGGACGAATATCAGAGTGTCCCCAATGTCGCCCGCTATCCTCTTTTTTTGTAGATCCTTCATAGTCTGGGCCATTACTTGATAATCAACTACTCCACATCGTAGAACGTTTATTCCGTCCATTCGATCACTCAACTGATGTGAATGGCACGGCCAAGGGTCTTGAGTACACTCTCATGGAATGCCTCAGACATCGTGGGATGGGCATGAACCGTTCCAGCCACGTCCTCTAGAAGCGCTCCCATTTCGAGAGCCAATACGAATTCTGAGTGAAGTTCGGCTACATGGCTGCCTACAGCTTGAACTCCAAGAATTACATGATCAGATTCCCTTGCTGTGACTCGAATGAAACCCCCCGTCTTTTCTGCTTCTAGGCTCAATGCCCTGCTATTAGCCGCAAGCGGGAATTTGCCCACTATGATCTCCTCGCCTCTTTCCTTTGCTTCATCTGGAGTCAGTCCGACTGAAATGATCTCAGGCTCAGTGAAGACAATCGCGGGGATGGCAACTTTGTCGAATTCACGCTTGTGTCCCGCGATAATCTCTGCTACCATCTCCCCCTCTGCACTAGCCTTGTGCGCCAGCATAGGCTCACCTGAGACATCACCAATGGCAAACACCCCGGGAACCGATGTTCTGCATTGCCTGTCCGTTCTGATGAAACGCCCTGAGCCATCCATCCTTACTCCGGTGTTTTCTAACCCCCATCCCTTAGTATTGGGTTTCCTTCCCACTGTAACTAGGACCTTGTCCACCTTCACCTTGTGCTCCGAACCTTCTTTCTCAAAGGTCAACTCAACCTTTCTTGACGCACCCTTGCCTTTGATTTCTACACCTCTTGCCAAGGAGTCAGTATGGATCGCCACCTTGTGCTTCTTTAGCCACAGTTCCAGTGGTCTCCTGATTTCCTTGTCCATTATTGCCAATACGCTGCTCATGCCCTCAACGACAGTTACTTCAGTTCCAAGTTTTGCAAGCGCGCAACCCAATTCGAGGCCAATATAACCCCCTCCAACAATTGCTACGCTCTTTGGGAGCGTATTCAGGTCCAACGCACCAGTCGAGGAGAGCACGAACTCCTCGTCACATGGCATGAATGGCAAATCTATGTGGCTAGAACCAGTAGCGATTATGACATTCTCTGCTTCTATTTTTACACTGTCTCCACCATTGTCGACAGTGCAACTCTTGGGGCTATCGAAACTGGCCCATCCTTTGACCAAATCTGCTCCAGCGGCTTTCAGAAGACCCTCGACACCCTTGTTCAACCTATCTACAATTGAATCCTTCCAAGAAACCAGTGCACCCATGTCGACCTCCGCCTCGCCACCCACAGTTAGGCCCATGTGGCCCCCCTCTACAGAATGCTGGCGTAGAGATTCGAACCTATCTGCAGCGTGAATTATCGCCTTGCTAGGTATGCACCCCCTAATCAGGCATGTCCCACCTGCCTTGTCACTCTCAACTACAATTGTATCTAGACCTAGCTGCGCTGACCTGATTCCCGCTACGTAACCACCCGGGCCAGCCCCAACTACCAAGACCTGGCACTTGCGTGATTCGGCCATTTTAACTCCTCACATGAAAATGAGTGCTGGGGTTTCCAGCATTCTCTTGAGGTCTTGTATTAGTGATGCACCGTTCGCACCATCGACCACTCTGTGGTCAAAGGCACTTGATAAGTTCATGATTCTCCGAACTACTATATCTCCATCCCTGACAACGGGCATCTCTCTCGCCTTGTGGACGCCTAGGATGGAAACCTCTGGGTGGTTGATGATTGGTGTTGCTCCCAAGCCACCCTCGCGCCCCAGGCTTGTAATCGTGAAAGTGGAACCAGTTAACTCGTCCAAGCTTGCGTTTCCATCTCTTGCAGATCCAGATACTCTCTGCATTTCTGATGCAGCGTTCCAGATATCCATGGCCTCAACGTGCTTCACCACTGGGACATACAGGCCCCGTTCGGTCTGAGTAGCAATTCCTAGGTTCACTGCTCCCTGTCTGTTCACCACGCCTCCTTCGTCATCGAAGTGTGCATTACATTCGGGATGATCTGGCATGATCTTTGCAAGAGCCAGCATGATGAATGGAATATATGTCAACTTCGGCTGTGTTTCGTCCTTTGTTGAGTTCAGAACCTGCCTCAACGACTCTAATTCTGTAATATCTACCTCTTCGAAATATGAGAAGTGAGGTATCCTACTCTTGGAGAGGCTCATTTGCTCCGATATCTTCCTCCTCAATCCGACAACCTTCACCGGCGTCACTTCGGTCCTTTTCACTGAGTAGGCCATTGGTGGAGCTCCAGAAATTGCACCTCCTGCAGCGATGAAGGCATCCAAATCAGCGTGTCTGACCCTTCCAGCGGGGCCCGAGCCTCTAACATTGGATAAATCAACATCATTTTCCCTAGCACGCTTCCTTACTGCAGGACTCGCAAGGACTCGTCCGGTGACGGCTTGCACCGGCGCCACAGGGACGGGAGTATTGGGAGTAGCAGGAGTCGGCGCCTCAGAAGTTGTAGTCTCTGGGACTGGAGTTGGAGCTGTAGGTTTGACTTCCTTTTCCGTACCCGTTTCTACCTCCTCGGATACTTCTCCTCCTTCGGAGTCAATCTCCAGGAGAGTCGTTCCCACTGCAATCTTGTCCCCAACCTCTCCGCTGAGTGAACTGATTACCCCACTGGTTGGAGAAGGTATAGTGACTGTTGCCTTATCTGTCATAACATCCACAATTTGGTCGTCTTCGGATACTGATTCTCCAACCGAAACATGCCATTGGACTACCTCTCCTTCTACTACTCCCTCTCCGATATCCGGCAACTTAAACACGAATTTTCCCATTCTAATCCTCCTGTGTTTTTGCTATTGCCGCCGCGATTCTAGATGGCCCGGGCATGTATTCCCATTCAGTAGTATGGGGGAACGGAGTATCCCAACCGGCAACCCTCTCAATGGGGGTCTCAAGGTGATAGAAACACCTCTCTTGGATGGAAGCCGCCATTTCCGCACCGAAACCACTCGTCTTGGGAGCTTCGTGGACGATTACGCACCTTCCTGTCTTCTCAATGGAACTTACAACCGCATCTCTGTCCCATGGCACCAGAGTCTGCATGTCTATAAGATCGCATGAGACGCCGCTGTCCCTGATTGCTTGTTCACAAACATGGACCATGGCACCCCATGAAATTACCGTGCAATCGTTCCCTTGTTTCACTAATCTTGCTTGTCCAAGCGGGATATTGTAATGACTCTCGGGGACTTCTGCCTCCGGGTGATCCGACCAAGTGGGTACGTTGTGGGGATCACCGTAGAAAGGTCCCCTGTAGCATCTCTTGGGCTCGAAGAAAACAACTGGATCGTTGCACTCAACTGCACTAATTAGTAACCCCTTGGCATTGTAAGGTGTCGAGCAGTAAACAACCTTCAGCCCGGGTGTGTGGGTGAATTGAGACTCGGGGGATTGTGAATGGTGATGTCCCCCTCTGATTCCACCACCAGCCGGGGTTCGAAGAGTGACTGGTGACCAAAACTCGCCACCAGACCGATGTCTAACTTTAGCCATCTCATTTACAATCTGGTCATAAGCCGGAAAGATGTAATCAGCGAACTGAATTTCTACTACGGGCCTGAGGCCATTAAGACCCATCCCAAACGCAGTTGCTGCAATTCCACCTTCCGATAAGGGGGTGTCGAAAACACGATGCTTGCCATGCTTCTCTTGCAACCCATCCGTTGTCCTGAAGACTCCTCCGAAGTAACCAACATCCTCTCCAAATACGATGACATTGGAGTCATTCTCAAGCAAGTTGTCAAGCGCACTTTTTAGGGACTGAATCATGTTCATATTAGTCATTTCAACCACCCATTAGTTCATCATGCTGTTCTTTGAGATGCCAAGGCATCTCTTCGTACACTTCGGTGAAAATTGTATCGGCAGAGGGGTATGGGCCATTGGCCAGATCACCGAATTTGACGGCTTCCTTGTAAGCATCTACTACCTCGGTATCGATCCTTTCCTCCAGTTCTTTGTGTCTATCCTCGCTCCACTCTTCCAAATTAATCAGGTGTTCTTTCAGTCTAATTATCGGATCTCCGCCTGGCCATTTCGTATGTTCGTCCTTTGGCCTGTATCTGCTGGGGTCGTCACTGCTACTGTGTGCTCCCGTTCTGTAAGTCAGAACCTCTATATGGGTCGCTCCGGATCCCGAAGATGCTCTCTCACGTGCCCATTTAGTTACTGAATAGAGTGCTAGGAAGTCATTCCCATCAACTCTAATCGATGCAAGCCCGTAGGGAATTCCTCTGGATGCGAAATTACCAATTCCCGTGGCGAAGTTGGCATGCGTCGAAATGGCCCACTGATTGTTTACCACATTGAGAATTACAGGTGCGTTGAATACGCTTGCGAAGTTTAACGCATAGTGGTAATCCCCTTCAGCGCTCGCACCATCTCCGATCCATGTGATAGTTACCTCGTCCAGTCCCTTGTAACTTGACGCGAGACTTACGCCAACCGCCTGGCTGAACTGCGTTCCAACAGGGCTAGAAATCGAAATAAATCTCCCCTCTCGATATGAATAGTGTACTGGCATTTGCCTCCCCTTGATGTTGTCCTCTATGTTTCCAATGCAGTGACAAATCATGCTAACCATGTCCCTTCCTCTGACGAATTGTGCCCCCGGCTGCCTGTATGATGGGAATATCCAATCCTGTTCTTCCAATGCCATAGTTTGTGCAATCGCCACTGCCTCCTCGCCTAACGACCTCATGTAGAATGAAAGCAAACCGGTCCGCTGCATCTTCATCATCCTGTCATCGAATATCCTCAACCTCACCATGTGCTCTAGCCCGGTTTGGAGTTGATCTGCGGAGAGTCTCGGGTCCCATTCTCCAGAGGCATTACCATCGTCATCAAGCACCCTTACTAGCCCGTTTGCTAGGTTTACAGTGTCCTGGAATTGACAATTCTTGGGATCAGGCATGGGCAAGTCGCCAGGTTTCCACGGCCAGTTCTCGAAGCTCGCTTGCTCTCCGGGTCTGAAAGGTGCATCAGGGACAGAAATCTTTCCATCATTGCCCTTAGACGTCACGATAATTTCCTCCTGTAATCATGAATTATCAACCTCTACTACAACCAATCTCTCCTTTGACAGGATGTGACTAACCGCAGAACCAGTAGAGTCACGAGTAACCACTGGTTCACCCCCCATGGCCTCCTCCCATAGTAGTCCTGCCCTATAGCTCGATCTGACTAGGGGTCCGCTAGCCACCGCACTGAATCCTAGTTCCCTAGCGACGCTATCCCAATCTGCAAATCTTTCCGGCTCTGGAAACCTATCTACAGGGAGGTGTCTGAAGCTAGGTTGTAGATACTGACCTAGGGTGATCATGTCCACACCGGCTCCACGAACCATTTCCATTGCCTCTGTGATCTCTTCATCTGTTTCTCCCAGTCCAACCATCAGACTAGTCTTCGTAAGCAGGTTAGGGCGAATTTCCTTTGCCGTTCTCAAAATCTCAAGTGACTGCCCAAAGGAAGCTCTGTGATCTCGAACTACACTGTCTAGCCGAGGAACACACTCGACATTGTGCGCGAATACTCTCAGAGGTAGTCCGTCCAACAGTGTAGCTAGAGCCTCGAGATTTCCGTCTAAATCTGAACAAAGTAACTCCAATCCGACGTTTGGATTATTCTTCGCAACTTCTACGATACAATCTCTGTAGTGAATCGCCCCGCCGTCCGGTAGGTCATCTCTGTTGACTACTGTAATCACTGCATAACTAAGGCCCATTTTGGATACTGCATCAGCCAACTCACGAGGCTCTTCTGGATTAAGATCCGGAGGGTCTCTAACAGTTCCGACTGCACAGAATCTGCACCCTCTGGTGCAAACTTCTCCCGCGACCATGAAGGTTGCCGTACCCCTTCCCCAACAGTCGTGAACATTCGGGCACCTTGCCTCCTCGCAGACAGTATTCAACCCGTGAGCCAACACATTCCCTTTTGTGCCGTTGTACCTAGACTGAGCTAGACCCGTTGGAAGAGACGTCTTGAACCAAGAAGGGAGTCGCTTTCTCATTTTTTTTCTCTTATCTAGAGGGTTAATTGTAGTCGCACTTCCACAACCTCCAGACATCTCTGTTTCAGAGTCGATGATTGGCAAACGCCTCTCCATCGTAATCAACGGATAGAAGAACGACATTAACCGTTCTCATTGTGAAGTCCCACTTCTTGTGAGCAATTGGTAAAGTGTGAGGTCTCTTGCGCATCACATGCACGGGACAGTTTTGGTAACAGGGGGCGCTAGGAGGATAGGTCGTGAAATATGTTCGAGGCTTTCAGCAGAAGGGTTCTCCATCGCAATCCACTACAGGAATTCCGAACGCGATGCAAATCTCCTCGTCGAGGAGATAGAGTCCAATGGTGGAAAGGCATGTGCCCTGTATTGCGACCTCAATGATGCCGATTCTGTGAAAGGCCTTATCCAGAAAGCCACTGAATCACTAGGTGCGGCGGTAGGCATCGTTAACAACGCCTCGTACTTTGCTTTCGACAGGATTGAGAGCCTCTCTGAAGGAGCATGGATGGAACATATGAGAGTAAACGCATTCGCACCCCTGGTCCTAATCGGGGAGTTGTCCAAATCCTCCAAAGAAGGGTCGTGGGTAGTGAACGTTCTGGATTTCAAGGTAGAATCGCCCAATGCAGATTATCTGTCATATACTAGTTCAAGATTTGCAATGTACGGCTTGACCTCTGCACTAGCAATCGACCTTGCCCCAAGAATCCGAGTCAACTCAGTCGCCCCTGGGCATGTTCTGACTAGCGATGTTCTCGACGCGGATTCTCTCAAGCTAGTTCAATCACAATCTCCACTAGGATTTGGCCCAACTGTAAATGATGTGGCTGAATCGGTCGCTTTCTTGGCCACTTCTCCTTCTATTACCGGTCAAACAATCTTCGTTGACTCGGGCGAGCGCTTTAGGCAGATGTCGCACGATCCAGCGTTCGACCAGGAGAATCTCAAATGACAATAACCACTCCTCACCTTAGTTCGATAATCGGAAACCTCGAATCGACGGGATGGACGACTCTGCGGCTCGAAGATGTCGTTATCGAACTAGACATTGGGGCTCATGACTACGAGAAGGGGGTGAAGCAGCCAGTTAGATTCGATATCGAAGTTTTGATCGAAGGCGCCGATGCACCAATTAACGATCAAATCACAGAAGTACTGGATTACGAATATCTCTACCGTTCAATTGAGTCTGCCATCTCACAGAGGCATACTCTGGTGGAAACAATTGCTGCATCGATTCTGGATATTATTCTGGACCCAGAGATTGTCGTTGCAGGAGTAGTATGCTTGACCAAGATTTCTCCCATGGGCTTTGATGGGAAGTTTGGGTGCTCATTGGTAAGGGTAAAACCAGACTTAGAGGATTAATGGTGCAGGGGATGGGATTCGAACCCATGAAGCACTAAGCACCGGAGCTTAAGTCCGGCCCCTTTGACCAACTCGGGTACCCCTGCAGCCCAACGAGCCCCGACTTTCAATTTCAACCGAGCGGACGTTAACGTCCTATAACCGATGCATCTAGTACTCTATTCTCCCGAACTCTTTAACATCCCGGATACGGCGCACAATCGTGCGAAAACGCAACATCGACCCTTCTGTACGTCAAAGTACCTTTGTTACTCTCTCACTGGCGTTATTGATGCTGATTCCCGCGGGTTTCGATTTGGAGGCTTCTGAACTGCCTGATTCTATGACTCTCAATGCTTCTGAAAGCGCACCAGACGCAAACCTGTACAAACTATACTTCGTCCGATCCGGACAGAACCAGACTTCTGGAATGGACGGCCAAATTAGTACTGAGCCACCCGGGGCAAATGAGGATCAGGAAGTAGCCAGTGCTCTGGACGATGACGTCCAATTTATGTCCATTTCATTAATGTCATCGATGGAATTCTTTGGCCGGAATTTCCATGCAAATAACTCATATTACATTCCGGTTGAACTATTCCTGAAGTCCGAAGGATCCCAGAATTCTAACGTCGATTGGACCGTCTCAGTAATGACTTCTGAGAGGACTGTTGGCTCCACAACTTACTCTGGTTCAGTGTGCTCTTCTTCATTCGGAAGCAGTTGCGACTTCGACCATGAGATTATCGATGTCGGAATAGGCAACTCAGAATCCTTCCAGGTTGGAAAGAATGAGCGACTGATTATCAAAGTTAGAGCCAGCATGTCTGGATGCGACAGCAGCGACAGCCCATTCGGGGAGTCTTGTACCGCGGAGGTCGCCTTCAACAATATCGACAATGAGCCAAACAAATTCTCCAAGATGGAGGCAAACGGCAATGCCCTGATGAATAGCATCATTGTTGTCCAGAGAGAAGGGGCGAACATAGCAGAGGGTCCGGAGATTGACTGGTACCCGAATGACATCGTCGAAGATAGAGAGATGCAGTTTTCAATAGATGCAATTAGTGCATTCGGAAGGGCTGATATCGCCAGAGTAGACATCCTGATGAGGGGTCCGGATGGAAACTACGAGGTCGACGAGAGGATTACTGGCGACATGGAGGAGATAGAAGACTCCAGCACAGGAATTTTCGGTAAATACCTCCACATATACAATAGCGGACTCAGTCCTGGAGAGTATACAGTGGTACTCAAGGTTCGGGATATCGGTGGAAACGAGATCGAAATCGAGCACGAACCCATCGAGATGCACCAGTTTGGAGTATCTCTGAAGCATAGGTTCGATCGTTCGGTAGAGTACTTCGCACCAGGGAAGGTAACTCCCATCCCTATGGTTCTTGTTCATAGAGGCGATTCAACAAAGTCGATGAACATAGAATTAGAGGTGCTGACCAATTTAGGAAACTCTTGGTTGGTGGAATTCGATTCTCCTGCAGGATATGAGATGAGCTCCGGGGGGTCAGTCATGAATCCGACAGTGACTCTAACTGCCCCAGATGATCTAACTGGCATGCCAAAGAAGATCGAGATCAGAGCGGTTGCAGAGGCTGATGTGGATGGAGTAATTTCAGTAGTCCATCAGGACACCCTCGTACTAATTGTGGAGAAGATTGACGTCTATCAGCCCCCCGTAGTCTCGATCTGGTCAGAAGATCACAAGATGCCGATAGCGAATTCCTCCAGAGGTGATGCTCTGGATTCGACCATCCCTAGATTTGCCGAGTATGGCGAATTCAACCCCTTCATATTGGAGATTTTCAATACTGGTTTCGATGCCGACACCTTCCGAATCGACATTCTCAAGAGATCCAAGTCAATCTTCCAGTTGCACGACAATCTCACAGGTCAGAGGATACTTCAGGACGAAGGAGATGGAACTTTCCACACCCCCTTATTAGAGAGGCACAGCACAAAGGTCCTGATTCTCGGGGTGAAGCCAAGCTTAGATAGAGAGGACGAGGACATCGGCGAGATTGAGATAGAAGTAATCAGCGGTGGCAACGCATCCTCAACAACAACCGTTTCATTCACAATTCAGAGAACATACGGCATCAGGGGGGAGGTCTCACAAGACTGTGACGGAACTCCTCTCGGACATATGAAGGTGACACTATGCGCACCCGGACAGGACAGACCAGTCTTGGACTTCAGGGCCAGATTGACAAATAGTGAAACTGACTTGGAGGCAGCATCTTGGTGGCTATTGCAAAACCCTGCCTCGTTGAATGAGAACACAGATCGCAACTCGGCCTACGGACAATGGGAATTCAAGATCACAAACTCAGACGGAGAGGCCGCCCCTCGAGTCTCTCTGGGCCCAGGAGACTTCACTGAGGTCTACATCAGCGTAACCCTGACGAACCAGGTCGAGGTCGGTAACCATACTGTTTTCCTGAGAATTGTCGAGGACATAGAAGACGACGATCCAAGATATTTCGATCTCCCAATGACATTCGAAATTGAAGCCGATCAACCAATGCTGGAGATCGTCCAAGTTTCCCAGAATACGAAACTTGCACCTGGTAATGAATACTCAATCCAAATGAAGGTGAAGAATGAAGGAAACAGCCCTATGACGGTTCTCCTTGAAGCTGACGTTGACGAGAGTGGATGGGATGTCAGTATCGGTGGCCTGTCGGGTTCGCCTCTGATTGAAATCGAAGCGTTCGACGAGGCCACCTTCACAGTCGAAATCTCCGTCTCGAGTTCCGCGAACAATGGTGATGCAATCTCAATTTCCGTAATTGCAACCCCACTGGATACGGATCAGAGCTTCTCAGAGTCTTTAACGGCTAAGTTCACTTTGACAGCAATTGTTGAGATAGGCTCTTTTGTAGACATTATAGTTAACGAAATGTCTCACCCCAGGCCAATCACTCTTGTTTTGGTGTTAGTCAGCGTACTATTGCTGTT
>TARA_B110000263_G_scaffold61279_1_pt1 | contig 26097 bp, 15 predicted proteins | sample TARA_B110000263 | Tara Oceans TARA_B110000263 (sample SAMEA4397730) | marine metagenome | biome: Polar Biome; feature: [MES] marine water layer (ENVO:01000295) within the mesopelagic zone...; material: water (ENVO:00002006), including particulate matter (ENVO:01000060) such as......
CATTCCTCGAAATCTCTAGATTCAACTATCGAACGTGATTGCGATACTGTTCAAAAGGAAAGGGCAAACGGCCGAACGATGCGTCTCGTCTGTGTTTTCGTGGTCTCGCTCCTTCTGACAACCACGGCTTCCGTTGGCGCAACAACCACCAAGGGGGTAATTTCTTGCTCAAACTCGAGCCTAGACGCCCTTTCTGGAAACTGGAGTATGCCTGACCAGACGTGTCTGAGGGTCGACTTGGGAGTTCTTCTCCCAGGGGATTCTCTGTTTTTCGAAATCTCATCCGATTCTGATGTCGATATTCTGCTCTTCCCTTCGAACACAGTTTCAGTTTATCAGAACGAACAATCTTACCGGATTGACTCAGTTTGGATTAGCGAGTCTGTGTTCGAGTCGTTCTCCGGAGAAGGCGAGTGGCATTGGACGGTTCCATCCGATCGAGATTCGACAAGGTGGTACCTCGTGATAGACAATCTAGCACATCCCCAAGACTCAGGAGAGGGCTCGCAAGGAGGACAATCTTCCGAAGTTACTCTTGATGGGGGGTTGATTTCTCCCCAACAATTTACCATCTCTGATTCAATTCACAGGGTTGGTTCTGGTGACTATTCAATTGTCCACGGACCCCTCGCCGTGGACGAGGGCACGATCGTGGAAATTAATGCTAGAACCATGGGGGGAGAACCGGACATTTTCGTTATGACCGAGACTGCTTTCTCTTACTACTCACCAACCTCAAACTGGTCTTCTTCTCTAAGGATAATTTCAGCTGACATGCTACTAATATCCAACGAACGTACCATCTCATGGGAGGCTAGTGACACGGAGGGCGAAGATTTGTACATTGTGGTGGATAATCGCCCGGGACCCGGAGGGGGCGGTGCAGGAACTTCCAACGTCGCTGTGACGGTGACCGTCACTCTTAGGCCAGTGCTGGAACCTTCTATCTCCAGCCAGACCAATCTCGACTCCGTTGATGTTGGTGCTCAGGTGACTCTCTCTGCATCTGGAACACCAAACAAATCTGACCAAATTCCTGACTCGGGATTTTCGTGGGACATCGATGGAGATGGGGTCAATGACTGGAGCGGAGTTACAATGGATCATCATTGGGAAGAGCCGGGAAACTACACTGTTCGACTATCGGTAACATCGGTCGATTCTAGGAGTGCCAGTGTCTCTAGGACGGTCAGGGTGAATGACATGACTGCTCCTATAGTTTCCCTTGGCGTCTCAGGAGAGATAACGAAAGGTTTCGGAGAACAACTGTCCATTAGTAGTACGTTCACGGATAATTGGGGTGTAGAGAGTCTAGATTGGATGATCGATGGTGAAACAATACTCTCCAACTACTCTCTAACAGCCCCTACTTCGACCCTACTCCTGCATGTTTCAAACGACTACTCACCAGGTCAACATGTGATTTCTCTGGTTGTTAGGGATAGGTCTGGAATGACCACCCAGCAAGATGCTCTAGTGAATTTCATTGATGTCACAGCTCCTGAGATCTCACAGTATGAAGCTCAGATTGAAGTAAACTATGGTGCTCCAACAATCCTGCAGATTTTCGCACAGGATAACCAGTCGGAGGGACTCGATTACATTTGGACAATATGGCAGGGTACTGACAATGAGGTTCAGTTCAGTGGACCCTTGGTAGTCTACGAATTCGACTCAGAAGGGCCAACAAATGTGATATGCAGAATTGAGAACGATGCCGGCCTCGCCTCCTATGCAGATATCCTGGTTGTCGTTAAAGGAAGCGAAACCAACAATGGTCTCGGTCGGCAGGTCATCGCAGTCATCGCAGTAATCCTTCTAATCATAATTTCAGTGGCGGCTTTCTTCTTGTATAATTCTGCAGTGAGTCGTAGAATGTCAGAATTCTCCGATGTCGAAGAGGAAGATGACTCGTCTAAACAAAACCCCTCACCTCAAATGCAGGCCCAGATGTGGAGTAGGGGCGACACTTCCTCTTCGTTCAAACCACCTCAAGAGGTAACGACAAGCCCATTACCCGGAGATGAAATGTTCGATCTGCTTGACCCTCCTCCATCAGCCCGAGAGGAAACCAGAGTACCAATGGATTCGGGAGACTCTCTACTCGGGGATCTCCAAGCGACTCCTGAGCAAATCAATCCCGAATCCCCTGCAGGAACAACGGTAAGGTCGGATTGCAGCAAATGCTCCAGAGCATTCGAGATAACACTTCCAGAAGGCCTTGATGCAGCCTACACCAACTGCCCTCATTGTGGATCAGAAGAGATGGTCGGGACCAACTAACCTCACTGAAACCGTGATATTCAGAGGTTCAAGCAGGGCAATACCCTATAGCGCACCTCTAAGAGGTACGGTCTAGAATGGACCGAGAACCGCATCCGAGGAAAGAACCCTCAGGATCGGTAAAGGTCACTCTAATTCTAGCAGTAATCTTCGTCTCTCCGTTACTGCTTCCCTTCACTAGTGTCAATGGGGAGCCGAGATTCGAATCTAGCGATTTCGGGGTACTCGAGGAACTCAACGAGATGCTCGATGAAAGAGATTCTTTCCTCGGCTCAAACTCAGTCTCACCTTTGGCGGATGCAAGAATTGACGCGGTTCGCGACGCAGTCATTTCTTCAGGTCCAGATAGCCCTATCTCTGTGGTAGGTCCAGCTATCGACGGGCTCTCACTAGTCAGCACCTCGCCGCCTGCTCCCGAACACCCGGCTCCTTACGACCTATTGCTTACTGGGGGAAATAACCCTGGAATGGTCGACAACATCTGGCAGACCCTATTCAATATAACAGACTACGTCATTTGGACTCAGTACATAGACGTCAATGGTCAAATTACCGAGCAGTATCAGGTAGTCTCATTCAGCTCCTCCCTATTCTCCATCCTAAACATAAACACCGAGGCTCTACTGCATTCAGTCGACGTTGATGGGGATGGCGACGACGACATCCAAGTCGGATTGAAGGTAGACGTCGAGTTCATTGGCGGTTGGGGCATAGAGGATGGCACTCTTTGGATTGAACCTGGAATCGAATTCACAGTCAGAGACATCGGAAACAGTGCCTCGGATCCCGACTGGAATAGCATGGAGGCACTCCACGTATCCCTGATCAAGGCTTTCTCCTACTCGGCTTCCGACTCACTCCTGAATCTCGGAGAAGGCGAGAGCTACGTTTGGGTAATCGACTCGAGGTTCACCACCCCACCAAATGACTTCAAGTTCGAAGTTGGAATAGAGAGGCTATTCTTCGACTTAGCGGGAACTGGTCAGGATTTCGCCGCGACCCTCCTTGCCGCCATTACAGACCCCTTTGGGCTCGCCGATCCTCCAGAAGAGTCTGGAATCACATTCGCATCCATAGCTGCCCCCTACTCATTGAGATTTGAAAACGGTGGCCAGGACGAGTGCTCTGAGAGTTACAACACCTCAGAACTGTACACAAGAAGCTCAATGGAGATTTCATGTGGAGTTTCAGCAGGATTTGGCTACATTCACTACTCGCCACCCGATGACAATTCCAACAGAAAGATGTGGGAGCTCGCATATATCGAAGCCAGGTTCCACCCGCATGGGGAGTCAAAGCGTCTCCCAAGTTCTGCAGAACTTATAGTCAGAACAGACAGCGTTCTCCCTACCATGGGAGGTATGGAAGGGGAGAAGAGCCTCACTACTCTAGAGTACTGGGCAGATCGAAGATCAGACCTACACATCCACTTCCACGAGGATCGCTCAGAATTGCCCGAATCGGAGGCCGACGGCTCATTCGGGAATACTACCGATTCACTTGGTTGGTTCAGGGGCATGCCTGCTGGAACCCTCTCAGAGGAACAGATAGAGAGGGTATTCCGAATGCTAGGGTCGGCGGATCAACCAGAACTACCGGGAGACATCCCAGAGAGACTGGGATTAATCATTGGAATCAAGAACTTCACTCGCGATAGCAGTCAGAACGTAGACGACCCCACGCTGCCAGTGAATCCTGCTGACCCACCAGATAGTCTGATCGTAGTAAGGTCAGTCCAGCCAATCCAAGAGTTGGACTACACGTCTTGGTTCTCTCGTGGCGGGGAGAGTCAAGATCACAGACGAATACACATCTTCGCAGACTCAATTCCATCTGCAGTTGCAGTGTACGGGTCATTCGGACTCGGAGGTTCAGCGGAATCGAACAACTCTCTAGACTCAGGCAATAATCTAGACTTCATCTCCAAGATAGTAGACTCAGTCATCCTCAATGTCGTTGACGTGTTCCTTGATGTGGGGAGCATCTTGAATGAAGTCCCATCTACACTAGTAGAGCTGATTAGTGGAAGCGTTGACGCTGGAGGAATCTCAGGAAGGGAAATTCACCTTCTCATGACTGATAATTGGCTAGCATCAAGAAATGCATTCCCACTAGACGAACTTTCGATGCAGATCGGATCTTCGGACCATCTAACATCACCCGGAAACCACGTCATCCTGTCTCGAGACCGTGGACTGGGCATGATTCAAACAGATCACGGGCCGAAGGATCCCCTGGTCCCAATCGCAGCCAGCATTAACTTCTCTGGACTCCAAGCCTTCTCCCTAGTTGATTCTAACTCTTCCGACACTCAGGAACTGACCCTCAAGACAGTTTCCAATGAGGATATCAGATTGGCCTACGTCAGTCACCAGACGTCTTCCTTGGAGGATTCAGATTACCAGTCTGCATGGCTATCCGACGTTCCCAACAACATTACCATCTCTGTATCAGCTAGTGGTGTTGACTACTCTGCATCTTCGGAAATAGACTCGATTATCTACTCTGGATTCGACGGCTCCCACCGACAGGTCGTACGGATATCTGGCTTCCCCAGCTCTTTCTCAACTACATCGGGCTCAGTTCTCTCTTGGTCTTCAGATTCCGCAATCGACCTGATTGAGGCCCAGATTAGTGACTCCACAGAGCCGTTGTCCATGGTTGGTGACCACTTCCTCTTTCATCACGATCCTATGAGTAATACCTCATCTTTGTCAGCCACTGTATCCGGAGTCAGTGAGGTGGGGTGGATCTCCCCCCTTGAGGAGGGTGCCCCTGGAAATGCTGGCATTGGCACTGCATTCGCCACCATAGAGGGAAAGAACACAATGCGCATCAACATCGGAAACGCCCCCTCAAGTGAGAACCTCCCGCTGAACGTGTTAGCTGAGATCGATCCCCTGCCCTCCAGCCTATCGGTTCAGATTCCTACTGGTTCCGATGCAGGACCCTCCCTTGACATACCCGAACTAAACTCTTCACAGGGAATGACTGGAATCGCATTCTTTATCGGGGGATTCTCGGATTTGGGAAGATCGGTCAACGAGGTTCTATCTGGAATAACCACGGATATCTCTACTGGATCTAGTAACGGAGATGGGAATTTCTCCTTCTCTCTGGGTCTCGAAGCCGACTCAAATTTTGACTTAGTAATTGAGTCAAGTATGGGTGCAGACTCGATCGAGGAACCAGAGTGGGTCCACGGAATTGTTCTGAATTCCGCACTCACTGGTATTTCAGACGGCTTCCATCTGAAGACTTGGATCCCGAATCTCCCCGCCTTGGTTGACCTCTCTGTTTCGAGAACAATGATTCCCAGCGGCGAGGTTTGGGCCGTAACAATCGGCTTGGAAGGCTGGGAGCCATACAATTCTGAACTAGTCATCGCCTCTAAGGGCGTCAACGGGCAAGACGTCTTCCTCACAATCGATGGTCTTGATGTGGGCAAGCCAACCTCACTATTGGTTGACTCGGTTTTCCGAACTGAGATGGTTGGAGGAATTACCGAGATCTCCACCTCGACGCTTTACTCGATGTCCAACCGACTCGAATGGTTCCATGCCCTGCTACTGGATAGGCAGGCCGGGAGCAGAACTGAGATGATGGTACAAGACATCCCCGAGTCCGTCGAGATACAAGCAAGTCTAGGAAATGCTCTCTCGATGGATGTCACAGTCCCTGAGCAGTATCGGAAGGGGGACTTGGGAGTTGGTTCAATCATGATTCAGCAGATGCAGTGGATGGAGGGATCATGGTGGCCTGCTACGATGTTCCTGACTCAAGTGCCGGGGTCAATGAATCTCACAACAGAACCGGACTTGAACTTCGACATCACACAGAATCTAGCATTCCAAGGTATGCCAATCCTCGACTTTTCTGCATCCAGTGAAGGAATGTCCCTCTACATCGAAGCTCGGGGGAGGGCGATTAACAGCAAGGGAGACGTGGTTCTCATGGCAGAGGGGCTATCAGACAGACTCTCCATAAAGCCCACCAAATCCTTCGGCTTGAACATTAGATCGAGTGGCGATGGTGTCGATAGATTGTACTTCAGGGCCACAGATATCCCAACCATCCCTCCAGTTGTTCTGGAACAGATGGAAGCCCTTGGAGAGAATCTGAAGAGTGCCAACATCCAGATCCATGAATTCGGAAGAATGACCGTGATGATTCCAGGGTACCAGTTAATCGAGGTGTCGGATGTTCAGGGTGGCAGGATCATCATCTCTGCGAGAGCCACAGCAGAGGTCAACGGAATCGATGTAGACCTCAGGGGGGTGATGCTCGACGCTCAGGTGACAGGAGGCATCCCTTCTGGGACAACTCTGGGAGTCAATGGATTCGCATCTGATCTCTCGTTACTGAACATGATTCCCGGATTCTCCGGCTCAACTAGCCACTGGGTGGCCCCAGAACCAGTATCATCGGGAATTCTCACTGTCATCGCTACATTGGAGGGGATGTCATGAAATCATCACGTGGAATTCTCGGCAAGGCCTCGGAGGCGGACTCAGAAACCGCTCACGTCATTCTTGAGAAAATCGAGGACGTCACCGATGTCATCACACCTAAGCGAGTCGTCTTCGCTTCGATACTGACCCTATTGATTGTATTAGCATCGATTTTCTCCATCATTTGGATTATTCCCTATGAGAACGTGGATGTCGAAGTCGTATACATGCAGGCGGGTTCGGGCCATGTTGTCCTCGTAGAGCTGGACAACAAGGGAAGCCGAGCCATCGAAGATGTCAGCCTGACAATCCGGTTCCTGGACTCAGAACGGGCAGAGATAGACCGGCATGACTTTTATCTCTCAAAACTCCCTGCTCATAGCTCGATATCCAATACTCCGTCCGACGACCTGGAACTAATCGTGCTAGGGCAGTCTGTATGGGATGACTACTTCATCGAGATAACACTGGAGTACATCGACAACGACGCACAGAGGGATCTCTACACTTGGACTCACGCAGTAGGGGACTGGACAAGGGAGTCTTTCGTCGATCAGACGCCTTTCGAATTATTCTAATCCAATTATGTATTAGAAGCCACGAGTGACCCATAGTATCAAAGCGAGAGAAAAAAGGGATTGAACGATGGAGAAACACGTATCGGTTTTCGTCCTCATCGTCCTCCTCTCATCGACACTGAGTCTTCCAAACCAGGAGCCCCCGTCCTATGACGAAATGCGTGACGATCTGTCCACGGATGTCACTAGGATTGAGATTTCTCCTGACCCACATAGCGTCAGAGACCTTGGGACCCCAATCATTGCCGAAGGAGAAGAGGGCCAGCGAGGCCCATGGGCCGACTCCTCGATAGGAACTTACACCACTTCTGGCTTGCTTCTTGACGCTGAAATCCCGTCTTCCATGATGGGAGCTAGATCAGATTTAATGATGGTACTAATTTCTCCGGAAACCGGTCTCTGGGATGCTAGGATGGGCATCCTTGAAGCGACAAATGTAGCTGTACGGACTACCATCCCCCCCTCTGGTTTCCTCATCCAGGGAACTAGTGAAGAACTCGACTCAGTCTCCAGTCTACCATTCGTCGTAGCTAGCCACCCAGTGCCACTTGCACTAATCGTAGAAGATAGGCTCTGGAATCAGCAGTCAATTTCCGAGGTTGAGGTAATTGGGTGGAAGGATGCAGAATTAGTGAGACTCGATTCACCCGGAGTTGGACTCGCTGGTTCCATTGCTCGACTAACTCAGAACCACTTGGAAGGAGAGTGGTCACCTTCTGTTGGAATACACTTTGGAACTATCCACTCCACATCAATCCCAACACTGGCAATGAATCCCGAGGTCGCATTCGTCTCCTCTACTCCAGAACTAACCATCTGGAACGATTTCGCTCGTTTACACATGGAAGCAAACTCTGTAGAAGGGTTCTTTTTCACCGGTCTGAATGGGAGTGGGCAGAGGGTTGCAGTTGCAGATACGGGGATAGATCACGATCACGGAGACTTCGGTTCAAGGATCGTTCAGAGAATTGACGTGGCGAACGATGGGTCAACAGCCGACACAAATGATGGACATGGCACGCACGTAGCATGTACAGTCCTGGGGTCCGGAAGCCACTCGACCTCCTACGAGGGAATCGCGCCTCAAGCAGAGCTCTACATGCAGGCAATGGAGGATGATGACTCTGGAGCCCTTTCGGGTCCCGGGGTATACTCACTTCTGAACTCGGCTTACAGTTCCGGAGGCGCTAGAATACATACAAACAGCTGGGGTAGCTGGAACTCAGGAGGGGACTACTCCACTCAATCCGAGGACGCAGATGACCGAACCTCAACTTGGGATCAGTACTGGTCCTACGATGGAATGACCGTTCTATTCGCTGCTGGAAATGAGAGGGACGACGGAGTCTCCCCCCCTGGGACAGCGAAGAACGTGATTACCGTCGGGGCCCATGTAAACAGATACAGCAGCAATTCTGCCGATGAGATGTACTACTGGAGCAGTAGGGGCCCCACTGATGACGGGAGGATAAAGCCGGACATCGTCGCTGCTGGAGATTATGTTAGATCATGTAAGGCACAGGAAGCCACCGAGGCACCCGATAATCTCAATGACCAGTGGTATGTTGAGTACAGCGGTACTTCGATGGCCACTCCAGCAGCAGCAGGTGCATCGGCCATTATCCGAGAGTACCTCATGGAGATCGCCGAGCGGCCTGATCCCCAAGGTGCGCTGGTGAAGGCGATGCTGATCTTAGGTGCCGAGGACATGGGGACTCGCGACATCCCAAACAATGACGAGGGATGGGGAAGGATCAACTTGGTCAACACACTTCTCCCAGATAGTGATGTGGGAATCTTCGTCGACGATCGTTCAAGGCTGTCAAGCGGACAAGAAGCATCATACAACTTTGATGTGACACGTTCAGGAGAGCCGCTCAAAGTAGTCTTGGCTTGGTCCGACTACCCCGGGTCGACTTTCTCGGGAACACAGCTCAGGAACGACCTGAATCTCGAAGTCACCTCTCCAGATGGGACCGTAACCTACCTCGGTAACGACTTTGCCAATGGCAGGTCCACAACAGGGGGAGAGAAGGATGACAAGAACAACGTCGAGGTAGTGCTAATCGACTCGGCATCCACTGGTATCTGGAACGTCAAGGTCAAGGATTTCTCCCATGGAGGGGGCAGGACCTACCAACCATTTGCCATCGCTGTAAGAGGTGTCAACGTCAATGACTTGACTCCTGATCCTTCCATCTCCCCCGGCTCTTTCGAGATATCTACCCCCATCCCTCAAGTCGGAGAGCCGACAAGCTTCTCCGTCTCTGTGATAAACCAGGGCTCCGGCTCTTTCGCCGAGATTTTCGTCTCTGCGCACATCAACGGAGATCCATTGGAGACGAAGTCATTGGGAATGTCTCCCGGAGAACAGGTCAGACTGGAATGGGATTGGACTCCCGAGGCCTCGGATAAGGGAGAAACTGAAATTAGGATTGAAGTGGATCCTGGGGACCAATTGGATGAACTCTATGAGGACAACAACTTGCTTGTAATGACAATAGATGTGAGTGCCCCTGGTATTCAAGCTTCAACCGAGTCGTCTTGGAAGACTCTCCAGGATGCTTCCGATACCACAACAAAGTGGGAGATTGTGATGACTAATCTTGCACTTTTCGACACCAACGCAAGCATCGAGGTGACAAAGCCCGTCAGAAAGATTGACGGAGCCGAGTTCGACTGGTTCAAGAGCTTCGACCAGATTTACGTGGAATTGGGGCCGGCAGAGTCGACTACGGTGAATCTGACCCTAGTTCACCCAGCTCCCCCTGACCCAGGAACATATTCGATGGTCATTACTGCAACGGACGAGGACTTCGACGTCGAATCGCAGTTGGAGATTTTCTTCGACGTACCCGTACTAGCCCAACCAGAAGTAACACTCCCCTCCGCGGAAATCCAAGTCGACTCCCATGAGATAACAAATACCTCCGTAGAGATCCACAACATGGGCAACGGAGCTCAGACGTACGACATAGAAATGACATCACCCGCTGGATGGGATATCGGACTTCTGGAACTGGGCCCCTTCCAAGGGTCTAGACAAGGTTCCACTGGGACTCTATCCAAAGGGGGCTCAATCACGGCTGGAATAATGATCACACCTCCGGGCGTCGTGCTAGTTGCAGGCTCAACTTTCTATGCTGAGATATTGGTAAAATCAAGAGTCAGTTCAGAGGTTTGGTCATACCAGATACCCATGGCCATCCAACCGAGTGATTCTATCGAATTCAGTCCTGCTTCAGGTGGGAGCGAGGGGGGCGTTCCCGCTGACTCACTCCATGAGATATCTATCCAGATTTCTAATCAGGGGAACAGAGAGATCATCATGACTCCAATCGAGAGATCATTACCTGGGGGATGGACAATTCAAGGAGGCCTCAAAGAAGTGACAATTCCGATGGGTTCCTCCATTCAGTGGTCTTTCTCAATACAAGGAAACGGACTCGCCGCCAGTGGTCCCATAAAGATCAGATTCCTAGTGGAGGACGGGGCGTTCTTCGATTGGAATTTCAGTCTGGAGGCAATCTCCGGTGCTATTCCCGTGGTCTCATTCCACGAAGTGGTATTCGTAGAGGGGACCAACATCAATTCCTCTGCAACCCCCCTTGGCTTGGGAGCCCATCCTGTAGACAGCCCATTTGACATGGGTTGGAAACTGGAGAATGTAGGAACCTCCATCTGGGAACCCGAAGTATCACTCGAACTTCCCACTGAGGATTGGCTCTCTAGCTGCTCAGTTAGTCCCATTAGAATCGACCCCGGACAATCTGCAATGGTTTGGTGCTCAATCACAATCCCATTGAGTCAGGAAGCTGGCTCTGAACCAGAGATTTCACTAGTATTGGCAGCAGATGGTGTAGAATTGAGGGAGACCGTTACCCTCTTCGTTGACACCGTTAGAGAGGTTAAATGGACGTTGATCAACTTCAGCGAGGCTAGGGAAGACTACTCCACAAACCTCTACCTAGAATTACACAACACCGGTAACGTCGCCATCTCCAATAGAATTGTCACAGATGGTCCAAATGACTGGAATATCAGAATAATCGACGGAATCCTGGTTACTCTTCAACCCGGAGAGGGCAGGTCAGTTCAGGTCGAGTTCACACCGGATTCCGGTTCAGATGGTTCTCTTACGATTATGCTAGCAAATGCAGAGGACATTTCAGGGCAGTCAAGAACCCTCGAGATAGAAGTCCTCTCCGACCCCTCCGGAGGAGGCTCCAGCACCATCCTTTACGTGTTGGGAGCACTAATGTTCATGATCATAGTCTCAGTCTCGGCTGCTCTAGTATACACTAGATCAGGAGGCGACCTCTCTTCCATAATTCCCAGCAGGACCTCTTCACTCAGAAAGAAAAAACAGGAGGATACCCAATCCTCGGAGGCAATAGAGCAAGAACCCATCGAGTACTCGAAGGAAGAGGAAGCTCTCTCAATTGAGGATCATCAGAAACTGCAGCGTTTCCCCGATTATCCGGGATGGCTCTGGGACCCTACTGGTGAGGAGTGGGTTGCAGACCCTGAATATGACCACGGCGACCAATAGCCGCGAATAATGAGAACTCCCACAATCGTGATTATTGGTGCACTCAGAGCCCGAAGCCCTTAGAGGGGCGAATGTCCCGGTCAATTGATGAGAAGGCCAGATTCTGCGGGCATTATCGCCGTTCTTCTACTGGCCTCCTTCGTTTCCATGCCCGTGGTCGCGGCCGCCGACCTCGCATTGAACGCCAACCCGACTAACTCCACTGCGACCACCGACGACGCTGCAGAGTACGATATTACGATCATAAATACGGGAGACGAGGATTTGACCGTTTCTCTGAGCTCTTCGCAAGAGTCCGACTGCAATGGATTCACTTCTACCTTGGATTCTACTGTGGTCTCGGTAGGCGAAGGCGAGTCGGAGACCATCACTCTCACGGTGAGCATCAACGACCAGGCATCAGGTGACTGCGTCACCACTGTCAATGCCAACGGGGTCGCATCCAACCCCTCAGAAAACGCCCAAGCAGACGTCGAGGTCACGACAACGGCCGAAGGAGGGGGCCAATACTCTGTCAAATTGGACTACATCAACCCAAGCAATGGGGCAGTGAACTACGATGGGGAGGACGATGAGGTGGAGTGGACGGCAAATGTCGAGAACACAGGGGAGAACGACGCGACAGTCCAACTTGCGATATCCTCCAAATCAGACTGCGACTCAGATGGCCTCGAAGCCTCGGTTGAACCCCAGCAAATGTCGCTTAACTCCGGTGACAAGGATACTGCTACGGTCACAGTAAATCTCCCTGATGGCAGCTCTACAGAATCAGGAGATCACTGCTTCGTGCTTGAGGCCACCGTATCTAATGACCCCAATCCCGCAGACCAAGCTAACGACAGTCTAAATCTGAACCTGAAAATCCCAGAGGTCAAGACGTGCGACTCCTCTCTTCAGAACCCATCCCATAATCTGGATCCCGGAGAATCAGCGACCAACTCGTTCACCCTCACCAATACTGGAAACACCGCCTGGACTGTAAGCGCATTCGCCACTTCAGAGGGTCTTGATGTTAGTGACTGGGTCGACTTCGAAACTCCTTCAAGCAGGCTTCTTTCAGAGCCAGGCGGTTCCCAGGACACGACCTCATTCGACTTCGAGATTACCCCGGACGACTCTATTGAGCCTGGCTCAGTGGATGTAAACATCCAAGGACGGGCCGGCAGCAGCGTAGGATGCGAATCTCTCCTCAGGGTCAATCTGGGTCAAATCCATGACTCATCGCTTTCACTTTCAAATCCCTCAGTCAGCAATGTTGACCCCGGCTCTACTGCCTCAACTTCGATGATGGTTACGAACACTGGGAATGGCCAGGACAACTTCGCCTTGGGAGTAAAGGACCTCTCCCCCGGGTGGCAGGTGGAGCTCTCCGAGACCTATGTCACAATCGATGGCAGACACTGCAACTCTTCCACGAACTGTGACAGGAAGAGTGTCGAAGTGCAGATCACCGTCCCCGCGAATGCCAAGTCTGGAATCGAGTTCCCAATCACGATGTACGTCAACTCACAGGGAATCACCCTGAATGAGGTGTCTGCAACGGTGACCGTGGCCGCTGTTCATGCAGGTAGCATCGACCTTCCTTCCGATTCTCAAACTGGGAGATTCGGAGAATGGGTCTCTTTCCCATTAGGGCTAACCAATGCTGGCAACATACAGGACAACTTCGCCCTGTCTTCCTGCGATCCGAATATTTCAGAGTCCTGCGAAGAGACAAAGTGGGATTCTAGGTTCAAGGACAGCCAGGGCAACGAGATTTCCCAACTGACAATCCAATCAGAGGAAACTGCACAGATTTCCCTCGAAGTCCTCGTTTCTGACAATATCAACAACAACTCCGAGTCATTCGATGTGAGGATTGGAATTGTCGGAACAAACATCATGATGTCAGAATCTCTGACTGTGACCGTTTCCAACTTCAACTACAGTATGTCGGTGGCATTTGAGAGTCCGGGTGAAGACCCATCACTGATGCGCTTCTCTCTACCCCCTGGTGGATTTTCATCCCTTTCATTCTTGATTGCAAACACAGGTGACGGAGGGGCGGATGACGTTATCATCTCCGTCTCCGGCATGGATTCCTCGGTTCTGAGAGCAATAAGCGCCGATGGCCAGGTTCTGGAGGGAAACGAGGTCACCGTTCCAGCAAACGGGCATGTCTCGGTCACCATAGATTTCGAAGTTCTCGAGGTGGATAGCGGGACATCGGGAGTAATCAGAGTGGGCGTCACATCGAAGAAGAATACGGGGCAGACTCCGTCTTATGTCGACTTGGTAGTGGATATTCGGTCAATCCACGATCTGCAGATTGATATGGAAAGCAGTCAGACGAAGGAATCCTCGTACCCAGAAAATACAGAGTTCACAATATTCGTAACCAATCATGGAAACATAGAGGAGGAAGTAGAGGTCCTCACCAGTGATTCCCTAAGGGGGTGGACAGTAGACGTGATTGGCGACGAGTTCAAACTCCAGCCAGGGCAAACCAAAGAGGTCACCGTGAGAGTCACGCCCCCCAGTCAGATGATTGCCGATGACGAGTACTCCTTCACAGTAATAGTCCAACCAAAGGACATGCCAGTAGCCGGCGAACCAATCGATCTGACAGTCGAGTCAACTGTCGGTGCCGGGGTACTATCAGGAGATACACAGAAGGCAATTGCAATGGCTATTATTCTGGTCGGTTCGATCGCCGTGACATACCTCTTCATCAGGATCCGAGCCGAGAATCGGATGATGTCAGACTCCATCTACGTGGAACTCGACGATTGACAGTTCTCAGGCCTTCGTTCGGATACGCTTATGTCAGTAATTTTTGTGGCCACGTTTAACGGTCCCTACGGGACCGAGGGTGATGCCATGAGTACTGTAGCGGAGATGTACCTTCCAGTAGCCGTCATGACCCTCGTTGGAATCGGTTTTCCGGTTGGCAGCTTCATCGCCACTCGCTTCCTCAGGCCAACTCCGAAAGGATCAGATCCCAGCAAGACGAGATCTCTCCTCCTCCCGGGTTATGAGGCCGATCACACCCTCTACATCCGAAGGGACTCCACCTACGAGTGCGGCTCTGAACCACTCGGGGATGCAGACATCAACTTCCACTTCCAGTACTACTGGTACGCCATAGTCTTCCTAGTGTTCGACATCGCATTCATGTTCCTGGCCTTCGGTGGGGTGATGGCCATCCAGAAGGGGAATGGGGTGCTACCTGACGAGGGAGCGATAACCAGCGCCCTACTGACGATGTCAATCTTCATGCTCCTCATGGGCCTTGGGGTTTGGCACGTCTTCAGGAAAAGAGGAAGGATATACATCTGAGGGATTCGATGGACGGAGATGGTCAGAACTACTCGCTTTTCAACAGCAGAATGCTGGTGGACACAGTCGGCGATATCACCGACGAGGCCCTGAAGGCCAGTAAAATCAAGGACGTCATCGGAGTTCTAGTTGGACGTGTATTCAACTGGAGCCAGAGAAAGTCCCTTTTCCCCCTTCACCTTGGTATCAAGTGCTGTGCCCTCGAGATGGCAGCAGCCGGTGCAAGCAGGTTCGACGCCGAGCGCTTCGGGGTGTTCTTCCGTTCGAGCCCGAGGCAGTGCGACGTACTCCTGGTCAATGGCCCAATTAGCAAGAAGTTCGCCGATCCAATCGTTAGACTCTGGGAGCAGATGCCAGAGCCCAAATGGTGTATCGCTATGGGTGAGTGCGCCATATCTGGTGGCCCCTACTTCCAATCATACAACATCCTAGAGGGCGTTGACACGATCATTCCAGTTGACGTATACATCCCTGGGTGCCCACCAAGGCCCGAGGCTCTAATCGATGGGTTCGACAAGCTCCGTCAGAAAATCATCCGAATTGGAGCGGCTCCTGACGATGCCGCACCCGATTCGAATAAACCCATCATCATTGGAGATGTCTAGGAGGGATGGAATTGGGCAAGGTCGTTCCAACATCAAATCAAAAGTTAGCCGCTGAGACAATGGCATCTGCACTATCCTCCATGGACGGAGTCGATGCAGTGGTATCAGAGAGGAAAAGCGGCACAAGCCCACGAAACATAGTATCAGTGGATTGCTCGAGCGAGAATTGGCGCCCTTTGGCCGTGTGCATGAAGATTGAGCACGGTGTAGACTACTGTTCCATGATTACAGGAATCCATTGGCCAGAGGGTTCTCCCGACAAGAACTGGGAGGTGATCTACCACTTCATGAGAATGGGAATCACTGATCCTCCAGTGGTAGACGGCATGGTCCAACCTATCGTCAAGGACCCATCAAAATTGGAAGGAAAAGACATCCCTTTGGAGGTCGAAGTGAGAATCGCGCTCCCAGAAACAAGAGAGCCCACGGTAGCATCTGTTCAGGACATCTGGGTCGGAGCAGACTGGAACGAGAAGGAGACGTGGGATCTTGTCGGCATAGACTTCGAGGGTCACGAAGGAATGCGCAGGGTACTGCAACCCCATGAGACTCCAGTTGGATTCCATCCCCTCCAGAAGCAACATAAGCTCCGATACCACGACTTTGAGGAGATGTACGACGATGTCCAAGGATTCCTGAGAAAACCTTCGGATACTGGGAAGATCAAGTGAGACGAGATTATGGCAGAAATGTGGATTTCTATGGGCCCGCAGCATCCGATGACCCATGGTCTCTGGACACTCAAGGTGAAGGTCGACGGTGAGACCGTTGTCGACACCGAGCCAGACTTGGGTTACATTCATCGCGGAGTAGAGAAGATCTGCGAGGCAAGGGACTTCACGCAAATCACAACCTACTGTGACAGATTGTGTTATGCCAGCGCTAACACATGGTCACACTCCTACATCTACGCAGTCGAAGATCTCCTCGAGGTCGAGGTACCAGAGAGGGCCGAGTACATCCGACTAATCGCAGTCGAACTGCAGAGGATAGCTTCCCACCTGATGTGGCTGGGGGCCTATGGTCCCGACATCGGAAACCTATCCGTGATGGTCTGGTGCCTGAGGGAGAGAGAGATGATGATGGATCTACTCCAGGAGCTCGGTGGTTCGAGAATGCACTACAACTTCCCCCGTGTCGGGGGCGTGAAGAGGGACCTTCCTCACGGGTTCGCACAGAGGACAAGGGCAAAGGTCAGCCTGTTCCTGAACCGAATACAAGAGTACGAGGCCCTGTTCGACGAGAGCACAATCTTCCTAATCAGAACCCAGGGGGTCGGCTACTCCAAACCAGAGGAGATGGTCAACCATGGCGTAACCGGGCCCAACCTAAGGGCCGGCGGCGTAAACTACGACATCAGAACTGCACACCCCTACTCTGTTTACAGCGAGTTGGACTGGGAGCCTCCCGTCGAGCGACCATCGATCAAGGGCGCAGACTGCTATGACAGGTACAGAGTCCGCGTCGAGGAGATGAGGGTCAGTGCCATGATGGTACTAGAGGCACTGGATAAGATTCCCCGCGGGGCCGACACATACCACGAACCAGGGGATCCCGCCATTCTTGCCAAAGCACCCAGTAGATCCCCAGAGGGAGCTTCCGGATTCCACCACTTCGAAGACAGTCGCGGCGAATCCATGTTCTACCTCGCCGGTGGTGGCGAGGGCAGGGGAAAGATGCCATACAGGGTCTCAATCCGATCTCCCATGTTCATCACCATTCCTTACGCATCCAAGTGCATGGTGGGTTACAAGGTAGCCGATATTCCAGCGATAATGGGCTCCTTCGACCCATGCATAGGGGAGACAGACAGGTGATATGATGGCTACTGGCGACTGGTTGGACCTAAGGGGATGGGTCGAGGGACTGGTTGGATGGTCAATGGATAATGCCCACGACATCCTCCCCTCGAAGGACCTCGATCTTACAGTCACTATTTCCCCTCCGAAGGGGATTTGGCCCGAAGACATCGTACTTGGCAGGGTTCTGAATCTCCAAGACGGATTCGGGCAGATGCAACCAGCTCTAGAAGGGCTCTTCTCAGCCACGATGATTTGCACCGTAGTATTCACAACGATGATGCTGACAATGCTCCCAATACCATACATCGAGAGGAAGTTCATCGGCCGGCTGATGGACAGGCTTGGGGCCACGACCGCACTCAGGAGTCTCTGGATAGGTGAGAGCGGCGTCACTGCAGGAGAATGGTGGAATCAACTTCCTTTCGGTATGGGTGCCCCAATAGGCTGGCTGAACAAGACCCTGAACTCGATATGGGGCAACGATCACCATCTGGAGGCAGTTTCTAGGGTAAACAATAGGGGCTACCATGGCTATTGGTTCCTCCTACCCGGATTCTTCCAGGCCTTCGCCGACTTCACCAAGTTCGCAGGCAAGGAACACATCGTTCCCAAGGAAGCCGACAGGCCGGTTTACGAGGTCGCACCGGTGATCATCATTTCCACGACCGTTCTCGTCTTCGCCTTCATTCCGTTCGGTCCACATTTCTACGTCTCAAGCCCAGAACTTTCGGTAATCTTCATGATGGCCATCTTCGGGGTGGCTCCCCTAGGTGTCTTCTTCGCCGGATGGTCTTCCAACAACAAGTACACCCTAATCGGAGGAATGAGGTCGGCTGCCCAGCTAACCGCTTACGAGATTCCTCTCCTCATCACAGTCCTCGGAGTTTGCGTAATCAGCGGCTCGTTCAACTTGATAGAGATCGTTGACTTCCAAGCCGAAGAGTCCAACGTGTGGAATCTGTTCATGCTCCCACTAGGCGCAGCCCTCTTCCTGATTACCATGATAGCCGAGGTGGAACGTATCCCCTTCGACATGCCAGAAGCCGAGGCGGAGCTCGTAGAGGGATGGTGGACCGAGTACGGGGGGATGCGCTGGGGGCTTATGTTCGCTGCTGAGTACCAACGCTGCTACGCTGCCTGCCTGCTATTCGCGCTCTTCTTCCTCGGTGGCTGGGAGGCTCCCTTTCAGGGCACAATGGAGTCACTCCCTATCGTAGGAGGTTCCCTCGAGTTCCTCCTATCCCTGATTCCCGGAATAGTCTGGATCCTGATCAAGGCATGGGCCCTATTCGCAGTATTCGTCTGGATAAGGGCCTCACTGCACAGGGTTAGGACCGATCAGATTCTCGAGTTCGGATGGCAATGGCTACTCCCACTGTCCATAGTCAACTTAGCTGTGGCGATGTTCCTCAGGGTTTGGGTTTGGGATGGCAGCTGGGGCATTGTGGCACCCGTGGTGATGATTCTGTCCGGAATAGTCGGGCTGGTGATACTCGTTGTCGACGAGGACAAGGAGGCCCTTGAGAGCATGAGGAGACCATACAGTACATACGCAGTCACAAAGGCATACCCTGGAAGACACCCCGACTCCAAACTAGAAGATCTCCAGAGGCAGTACACCTCCTATTCCGCAGTGAAGGTAGCGTCCTCTGTTAACCTATCAGATACGGAGGCGGGCACATGAGCTACCACCCACACGGCACCCCCAGCTTCCGAAACCTCGTGGTCAGGCCCATGTGGGTTACCCTGAAGACCGCTCTGCGGACAGTCCCGTTTCTCGGCAAGCTCAAGTTCCTGAAGAACGGATATCACGCCCAACCCGCTGACATGCTAGACCCCGAGACATCCAGAAGAGTCGGGGACTCGCACCCTAGCTCCGAACAGAAGTTCTCCGCTGATAGGGAGACGAGCCAACTCATGCCTTTCGTGGAAAGGCCAGTGACTGTGATGTACCCTTACGAGAGACTGGATGATCTCGAACCATGGCTTTTCGTCCCTGGGAACTACAACGGAAGGATTGGGATAATCTGGGAGACTTGCACTGCTTGTAAGCAGTGTGTCAGGGCTTGTCCCAACGATTGCTTGCACATGACTTCGGAGGTTAGGGTGAATGTCCTGGATACGACCGAGGAGGGAGATGAATGGCATGGATTCGGCAGCGAGATCGAGGTCGGAGGTCTGGCTGCCATGCCTAGGGAGGACTTCCACGAGATCGAGGAGCAGCACGATTTGGTCAAGGACCACACATCGGCCCCCCAGCAGTACGATTTCGGAGAGGTTATCGATATCACAGGAGACGTAGCCACGGTAAACTGGATGGATGGTTCAGGCCATCAGGACGTCGACCTGAGCGCGATCAAGCCAGCAGAGGAGGACATAGTATCGGGCAGAATTGACCTCGGAAGGTGCATGTTCTGTGGCCTTTGTATGGAGGCATGCCCGTTCGAGTCCTTCTTCATGACCAACGAGTACGACGGAATGTCTGGTTTCACAAGAGAAGACCTCTGGATGGATGCAGACAGGACCAGAGTACTGCCCTCGGTCCACAAGGAGAGGGTGGACATGGAACTGGCCAAGCGCGCCAAGAAGGAGAAGTCCAAGCGAGAAAGGAAGGCAGCCAAGGCGGAGGCCTGATTATGATCGACTTCGAGTCGGTAATCTTCGTCATCGTCTCCGGCGCTGCCATAGTCGGAGCCCTGGGGTGCGTCTTCTCCTCGAGAGTAGCTCACTCCTTGCTCTGGCTGATGTTCACATTCTTCGCAGTCGCAGCAGCATTCCTAATGGCCAGCGCGGAGATGCTCGCCGCAATCCAGATCTTGGTCTATCTCGGCTCGGTGATGCTAGTGGTCCAATTCGGGGTGATGCTGACCCGTCGCAGGATCCAGGATGTCGAGTCGCTCCCCACTCTGAACGCAATCTCGACGGTTTCCAGCGTAGGAATCTTCGCATTCATACTAGTCCTCCTGAGAGGGATGATGGAACACTCAATGTGGGACTCTGACCCATCCACCGCACCCACTACGCTGGGATTCGCTGACGCGATCTTCAACGACTGGACGATGGCCACGGTGATCCTCGGGTCATTGCTGGCAATGGCAATGATTGGCGCTTCCTACCTAGTGAGGGACGAGAGGCTCGTCAATCTCCTCTGGGACATGGGGGCCGAGGAATGATTGACCCAAGTTGGATAGCAGCCCTCGGAGTCATCCTATTCGGGATTGGCCTTCTTGGCACATTCTACCACAAGAATGCGATCGTCGTGCTAATGTGCATCGAGCTTATGCTTAACGCCGCCAACCTGAACTTCGTCGCAGCAGCCTCTCACTATGGTGACGTGGATGGTTGGGTCTTCACAGCCATTGCAATCTCTATTGCAGCTGCCGAAGTAGCAATCGGACTCGCAATACTACTCTCCCTGTACAGTACGCAGGGGACAATCTCGCTCGATGGAGCAAGAGAGCTCAGGAACTAGGTGATGTGATGACTAGATCTAGCAACGAGTACAACCTCCTCCTACCCCTCATACCAGTGCTCTTGATGGTCCCCGCTTTATTCATCTCCGGGATGGAATCGTACGATGCTGCCTTCCTGATCGTCTTAGCGCCCTTCATCGCCTTTCCGACAATCATCATCGCCGGCCAATTGTACAACGGAAACGAGACATGGAAGAACAAGATGAAGGAAGGGGGGATAATCGGCCTCGCAGCCCTGCTAGTATCCCTCTCCGTCTCCGTGTGGATACTAATCGAGTACCTCGCAGAGATCCACCACTTCTCGGATCACCAAGTCACCTCTTGGATCGAGTGGATCTCCTTCGAAGTCCTGCAGTCGGACTACACCATGAGCTCCAAGAAGGTCATCGGAGTAGGTGTCTGGATAGACTCAGTAACCCTGATGCTCCTGTTCGTTGCAACCTTCCTCTGCTTCCTGATTTGCTGGTTCAGCCTCGGCTACATGAACACGGACCCAATCAACGAGGACCGCAACCATCGCTTCTACGCCGAGTTCGTTCTCTTCGCCATGGGCATGTTCGGAATGGTACTAGTTGACAACTTCCTGTGGCTTTTCATCTTCTGGGAGATTATGGGGCTCTGCTCGTACCTTCTTATCGGATTCTACTTCTGGAAGGAGAGCGCTGCATATGCTGCGAAGAAGGCCTTCCTGACCACAAGGGTCGGTGACGTATTCCTGATGGTAGGGCTGCTGATCCTCTATGACATCTACGGTTCTCTCGAGTTCTCAGTGATTTTCGCGGACCCCTCCCTCCATGGTGCCGTGGACTCAGACAAACTGTTCTGGGCGCTTCTGATGATGTTCATCGGGGCTATTGGCAAATCAGCCCAGTTTCCACTCCACGTTTGGCTCCCCGATGCAATGGAGGGCCCAACTCCCGTTTCCGCGCTCATCCACGCAGCCACCATGGTCAATGCCGGACTGTACCTAGTCGCTCGCATGGTGCCATTCGTAGACGTGGGCCACCATGGCGTAGCAGGGTTGGAGGATCTCGGCCTAATAGTGGCCTACATCGGAGGGATCACCGCTTTCATGGCAGCATCGATAGCATTCGTGCAGAATGATATCAAGAAGGTCTTAGCATACTCGACGATGAGCCAACTCGCCTACATCTTCACTGGGCTCGGATCCGCCCTCTGGTTCTACAACCACGGCGAGCATCACGCTGCCACCTTCGTCTTCGGGGCCTCAATGTTCCACCTATTCAATCACGCCATGGCCAAGGGGATGCTATTCATGGCCAGCGGATCAGTCATCCACGAGGTGCACCATGCCCATGACCACCTGCATGAGGAAGGACACGATCACGATGACTTCGACCCGCAGGACATGCGGAACATGGGAGGCCTGGCATCGAAGATGCCCGTGACTTCGTCTGCCATGATGATTGGCTCGATGTCCATCATCGGGATCCCCCTTATCGGAGGTTTCTGGTCCAAGGAGGGAATCATCGCGGAGACATGGCTTGCCGCACTGGAGCACGAGCCCCTGATGATTGGGCCCGCAATCCTGATCCTTCTCACTGCTGGAATGACTGGGTTCTACATGTCTAGGATGTGGTTCATGACCTTCGCAGGAGAGCCCAAGCACGATGTTGTCAACCACGTCCACGAGTCCACCCCATGGATCAAGGAGCCATTGGTGATTCTGGCAGTGATCAGCTTCCTCGGTGGCTTCCTCCTCGCGCTCTTCGGAGTCATCGACTACCTCTCAGGCGAGTACGACCACCTTGCACTGCACAAGCCCAGCCTTCTCGAGGCGATAGTCTACGAGTTGGAACACGCCTTCTTGCCGAAGAACCTCAATCTGAGGATCGTCGGCTGGACTACTATACTCCTGTCCTTCATCATCGGCCCGATTTTCGCCGCAAGAGTCCATGGGGGGAAACTGGCCGAGGGCCATCGAGCCTCGCCCATGGTGGCATGGTTGACCTCACTCTCTGGAATGTTCGGCTCTCAGGATGCCACTGGGCTGTCTCAGTCCAGCCTCTCTGAGGCTCTGCAGAACCGACTCTACTTCGACTACTACTACGAGCTAGCCCTCTCCAAGACCGTCCTCCCTTTTGCTGTCTTCGCTGCCTGGTTCGACAAGACTGTCATCGACGGAATCATCAAGAAGGTCGCGTCGAACTCAGTCCTCGGTTCGTTCCAGATTCGAAGAGTTACAACGGGACGGGCCAGTGACTACATCCTGATGGTGGCCGTAGGGACACTCTCGATTTTCGCCTTGGTTTGGGGGGTGAGCAGCTGATACTTACCATACTCTCCCTCTTACCGATAGCAGTCGGGCTCGCTCTGATGGCACTACCTCACATTCTGCCCGAAGAACTCTCCAAGCAGATTTCCGGAGTCACGAGGAACATTTGCATGGGCGTCGCACTGGCTCTTCTGGCAATATCCACATGGGCAGCAGCGACATCCCTCGGCAACATCAACTGGATGGACATCAACTTCGGGAGGTACGAGCTCGAGAATATACCGTTCGAGATCATCCCGCAGATAGGCGTCTCGTGGCACGTAGGAGCCGACGCTCTCTCGCTTCCGATGATCTGGCTCACCGCCATCGTTGTCCCCCTCTCAATGCTTGTCGAGTGGGATGCCAAGAAGGGACAATACTTCCATCCACTACTCTTAGTGATGGAAGGCGCGATGATTGGGGTTTTCATCTCACTCGACCTATTCGTCTTCTACGTTTTCTGGGAGATGACACTGATACCCATGTTCTTCCTAATCCTAGTCTGGGGTGGCGAGGAAAGGCGCTACGCGGCGATGAAGTTCTTCATCTACACGTTCACCGCCAGCGTCGTCATGCTAATCGGAATCTTGGTGATGTACTTCAACACGGGAGCATCCATCTCGGAGAGGTCGTTCGACATGATAGCGATGCTCGATAGCGGCAGGCAGATGAGCGAGGGCCTGAGGCATCTCGTCTGGGTCCTCCTCCTAATCGGATTCGCGACCAAGATGCCCAGCGTACCCGTTCACACATGGCTCCCAGACGCTCACGTGCAGGCCCCCACTGCTGGCTCAATGATCCTGGCCGGGGTGATGCTCAAGATGGGCGCCTACGGATTTCTCAGGGTCGCCGTCACCGCCTTCCCAACATCCACCGTCGTGTTCACACCTCTCCTGGTCGTCCTGGGGATGACCAGCCTCGTATACGGTGCTTGGGTTTGCATGGGGCAGACCAACCTCAAGCGCATGGTCGCCTACTCCTCGGTGTCCCACATGGGCCTGATATTCCTCGGTATCGCGACAATGCAACCCCTCGGTATTGCCGGCGCCCTGTTCATGATGTTCGCTCATGGCATCATCAGCCCACTCCTGTTCGCCGTCGCTGGTGCCTTCAAGCACCATTACCACACTCTGGAGATCGGGTCGATGCGGGGAATCGCTCACCACAGCCCATGGCTGGCAGGACACATGATGCTCGGTTGGATGGCCAGCCTCGGACTCCCCCTGATGGCAGGCTTCGTAGCGGAGATCGCAATCATGATTGCCTTCTGGATGACATTCGGATGGCTAGTTCTCCTCCCAGCACTCACCCTCGTGATCACCGCCGTCTACTACCTGACCTCGATGCAGAGGACTATCTTCGAGTCGAACGACCCTCATCAGGGAGTTCTCCCAGACACGCTGCATCACGAGCCACGGGACATCACGTGGCATGAGAACGCGGGCATGACCATACTTGGCGTGCTAACCATTCTCTTCGGGATACTTCCGTTCTTCTTCTGGGACATGATGTCATACTGGAGCACCGAGTTCATGGTCCAACTTCTCTCCGAAGCAATGCAGTCAGAGGGGGTGAGACCTTGACGTCAGAGCTGGAAGGGATGGACATTCAACTCCTTCTGCCGGAGCTAGTGCTAACTCTAGGCCTCGCCTCCATAATCATCATCCCCAACCTCGGGAACGCTAAGTTCAGGATCCCGCTCACGAGCATCAGGATACCAGTGCTGATTGGCGGTACGAGGTTCCCAGCGACCAGAGACCCACGACTGCCCAACTGGATGACACTGGCGACACTATCTACAGCTCTCGTCGCTTCGACGATGACCCTGCTGGACCCTCCCTCATCAGGACAGGTGGGCAGCGCCCTGGAGGTCGACCAGTTCAGCTCCCTCCTTACGAACCTCTTCATCTGCGTCCTGATACTATGCGCAGTCTCTGCGACCCAGAGGATCCCATCTGACCCCGATGCGCCTGCCCCCTCTGAGGGCGACGACGAGGAAACCGAGAGCAGCAAGACCGCCGCCCTCTACGACAACAGGAGGCAGGCAGACTTCCACATCCTGCTCCTAACTCTAGGCCTTGGCATGTCACTAATGGCCAAGTCCACTCACCTGTTCATGCTCTTCGTCTGCCTAGAGCTCGCCTCGCTCTCCTCGTACGTCCTAGTCGGATTCCACAAGGAGTCAAAGGAAGGCGGGGAAGCGGGGACGAAGTACTTCATCGTGGGCTCGGTCGCATCTGCGGTCGGAATCTACGGGATGTCACTGCTCTACCTGTGGAACGGAGACCTTAGCGTCGACGGCCTCTCCCAGTCTTGGCAGTCCATGGAGACGCTAGACCCACTCGCAGCAGCGGGAGTAGGGATGATGCTGGTTGCGTTTGGCTTCAAGGTCGGAGCCGCCCCATTCCACCTCGCGATTCCCGATGCCTACTCTGGAACGTCCTCGATGGTCGCAGGAGTGCTGGCAACCGCCTCAAAGGCGATGGGATTCGTCGCCCTACTGAGGCTCCTAGTGACCATAGCCATGCCCGCATCGGGCCCCGCATTCTGGTTCGGGACGCTAGCTGCCATTTCCGTGATTACCATGACATGGGGTAATCTAGCAGCCCTTTCCAGCGAGAACCCGAAGCGGGTCTTCGCATACTCCAGCGTCGCCCATGCGGGATATATGCTTGCAGCGGTATCGGCAATCGGGTCGGGGCTCGCGGACTCCCCGCTCAGGAGATGATAGTAATGGCCGTACTCTTCCACCTGTGTGTC
>TARA_B110000263_G_scaffold32710_1_pt1 | contig 25880 bp, 23 predicted proteins | sample TARA_B110000263 | Tara Oceans TARA_B110000263 (sample SAMEA4397730) | marine metagenome | biome: Polar Biome; feature: [MES] marine water layer (ENVO:01000295) within the mesopelagic zone...; material: water (ENVO:00002006), including particulate matter (ENVO:01000060) such as......
AATAATTTAATTGCTAAAGAGTATAAAGAACTACTTAAAATTAGCTACCAGTCTTTGTCTAAAGATGATAGAAAGTTAATAAGATTAGCTTTTAACACGTCTGTTGATGCCCACAAAAATCAAAGAAGAAGATCTGGAGAACCTTACGTGTTTCACCCTATTGCAGTTGCTAAAATAGTCGCTTCTAAAATTGGTTTAGATGCTACGTGTATAGCTTCAGCTCTGTTGCATGATGTAATTGAAGACACTGAGTATGATGCTAAGAAAATTGAAAAATTATTTGGTAAAACGATATGTAAAATAGTCGTTGGATTAACAAAAATTTCTAAATTAAAAAAAGAAAAAAATGTTTCTCAACAAGCTGAGAATTTTAGAAAAATGCTATTAACTCTTAACGATGATGTTAGAGTTATATTAATTAAAATAGCTGATAGGCTTCACAACATGCAGACTTTAGATGTAATGCCATTAGAAAAGCAAATTAAAATTGCTTCTGAAACATTATATATATATGCTCCAATTGCTCATAGAATTGGACTTTATGATGTGAAATCTGAATTAGAAGATCTTGGATTAAAATATACAGAACCTGAAGTCTTCAACGATATAAAAAATAAAATTGAACAAACTAAGGATGAACAAGATAAATATATTAGAAATTTTTCAAGAAGAATTAATGAGAAATTAAAAAAAGAAGATTTAAATTTTAAAATTAGCGGAAGACCAAAATCTATTTATTCCATAAAAGATAAAATTCTTAAAAAAAATATTTCATTTGAAGAGATTTACGATAAGTTTGCTATTAGAATAGTATATAAATCTGAAAAAGAAGTTGAAAAATTTATTGCTTGGAAAATTTATTCAATAATTACTGATTACTATACTCCAAACCCACTAAGGCTAAGGGATTGGATAACCTCACCTAGATCAAATGGTTATGAAGCTTTACATATAACTGTTGTCGGCCCAGGTTCAAAATGGGTAGAAGTTCAAATAAGATCAGAAAGAATGCATGAAATTGCAGAAAAAGGATATGCAGCGCATTTCATGTATAAACAAGGGAAACAAACTGAAAATGGTCTAGAGGGATGGCTTAACAGGTTACAGGAAGTTCTTGAAAATTCTGATACAAGTGCTTTAGATTTCGTTGAAGATTTTAAGTTAAATCTATATTCAACCGAAATATTTGTTTTTACTCCTGAAGGAGATTTAAAATCTTTACCAAAAGGGTCAAGTGCATTAGACTTTGCTTTTAGTATTCATACTGGATTGGGGCTAAAAACAAGAGGGACTAAAGTTAATGGAAAAATAGTTCCTTTAAGTCATGAACTAAAAAGTGGAGATCAAATAGAAATAATTAAATCTGATAACACAAAACCTTCATCAAACTGGTTAGATTATGTAAAAACATCAAGAGCTAAATCAAAAATACGATCTGCTTTAAAAGATGAAAAAAAATTATTAGCTGAAGATGGAAAAGAAATTCTTAGGAGAAAGCTAAAACAGTTAAAAATTAAATTTGATGAAAAAAGTGTAAATGATTTAGGTAATTATTTTAATTTAAAAACTAGTCTTGATTTATTTTACAGAGTTGGAATTGGAAAAATAGACAATGTAGCTTTAAAGCAATTTGCTGCTTCAAACAACAATAGGTTTATTAATTTTTTCAGAAAAAGATTAACTACTAAAAAGGCGATTAATCATTTAGAAGATGAAATCAAATCGAATTTTGATAAAATAGTTTTTGGAAATGAAGAAGAAAAATTAGATTTTACTTTTGCCAAATGCTGCAACCCAATTCCTGGAGATGATGTTTTTGGGTTTATTACAATTAATGAAGGTATTAAAATTCATAAACAAGATTGTTCAAACTCAATAAGCTTACAATCAAAATTTTCCTATAGAATTATTAAATCAAAATGGATTGATTCAAGTCAGGAAGAATTTAGCTCAATAATAAATATTTCAGGAATTGATAATTTAGGTATCGTGAACGAAATCACTAAATTAATTTCAAATAGTTTGAATATTAATATGCGAAAAATGAGTTTTGATACTGAAGGAAACACATTTACAGGTAGAATTATTTTTAAGGTGAAAACTAAAAATATACTTAATAAACTTATTCAAAGGTTGAAAAAAATTAATGGAATTGAAAAGGTCAGTAGGGAATAGTAATTCATAATTATTTTAGTTTAATTTTGTAATATGGAAAAAGAAAAAAATCAAGAAATTGTAAAAGATGTTTTTACTAAATTTTTAGATTTAAAAGCACATCGTAAAACTCCTGAAAGGTTTGCTATCCTCCATGAAATCTATAATTCTTCTGAACACTTTGACATAGAATCACTTTATGTGAAAATGAAAAATAAAAATTATAGAGTTAGCAGAGCAACTTTATACAATACAATAGAATTACTTCTAGAATGTAAGCTTGTGAGGAAACATCAGTTTGGGTCTAACCAATCTCAGTACGAAAAATCTTATTTTGATCATCAACATGATCATATCATTCTTACTGACTCTGGAGAAGTAAAAGAGTTTTGCGACCCAAGAATACAGTCAATAAAAAAAAATATTGAAGAAATATTTGATATAGAGATTCATAATCATTCTCTTTATTTTTATGGAACTTCAAAAAAAAAGAAATAATAAAATAAAATATATGAAGGTTGATTTGCTGCTAGGTTTACAATGGGGAGATGAAGGTAAAGGAAAAATAGTTGATTTTTTAACAAAAGACTATGACATAATTGCTAGATTTCAAGGCGGTCCAAATGCTGGGCACACTTTAGAATTTGATGGAATAAAACATGTACTTCATACTATTCCTTCTGGAATATTTCATAAAAATTCAATGAATCTAATAGGGAATGGAGTTGTTATTGATCCTGTTATTTTTCAAAAAGAAATTGAAAAGCTAGAACCTTTTAATATTGATTTCAAATCATCATTATGTATTTCTAGAAAAGCACACTTAATTCTACCTACACATAGGCTTTTGGATGCAGCCTCTGAACTATCTAAAGGTAAATCTAAGATCGGTTCAACTTTAAAGGGAATTGGCCCAACTTATATGGACAAAACTGGGAGAAATGGCATTAGAATTGGCGATATTGAACTCGAAGATTGGATGTTGAAATATAGAAAGCTAGCTAACAAGCATGAGTCAATGATTAAAAATTACAATGTAAACCTTCAATATAATTTAAAAGAGTTAGAAGCAGATTTTTTTAATGCTATTGAAAATTTAAAAAGAATACCATTTATTGATAGTGAAAATTATATTTTTAATCAATTGGATGATGGTAAAAACATACTTGCTGAAGGAGCTCAAGGCTCACTTTTAGATATAGACTTTGGAACATACCCATTTGTAACATCATCTAATACAACTGCAGCTGGAGCATGCACTGGTTTAGGAATTCCGCCAAATAAAATAAAAAATGTTTTCGGAATATTCAAAGCCTACGCCACCAGAGTAGGAAGTGGGCCCTTTCCTACTGAACTATTTGATAAAAATGCCGAAAGAATGAGCAAAATCGGTAATGAGGTTGGAGCAACAACAGGAAGGGCAAGAAGGTGTGGTTGGCTAGACCTAATTGCTTTGAAATACGCAGTTAAAATTAATGGTGTAACTAAATTAATGATGATGAAAGGAGATGTACTATCTGGGTTTAAAACTATAAAAGTCTGCACAGGATATAATTATAATGGGTCGATAATAAATCATTTTCCATTCACAATAAATAGTAAAGATTTAAAGCCGGTTTATACTGATTTTGAAGGCTGGAAAGAAGATATTAGTAAAATTAAAAAAGAAAATCTCTTGCCTAAAACGTTCATGAATTATGTATCATTTTTAGAAAAAGAACTAAATGTACCTATTTCTATAATTTCCCTCGGCCCCGATAGAACACAAACTATAATTCGATAACAAAAAATTGAAAATTCACCTATCAATAATATTAATACTCTTTATAAATTTAGTTTCTTCTCAAGAAAAAAAAATTATTCAGATAATAGAGGCCGGATCATTTGACAGAAATGAAAAAAACATTCCTGGAGCTAATATTTTAAAAAAAAATGATAAAATAAGAGTTCATTTACTTCATGATGGAATGAATATTTGGTCAGACTATGCCCTATTCTATAAAAAAAATAACTCTTTTCAAGCCAATGGAAATGTTGTTGTAAAACAAGGAGATAGTGTCGTGTTATATAGTGACAATTTAGATTATGATGGTAATCTTAGAAAGATTATAGCTAAAGGTAACGTTGACTTTTATAATAATAACACAAACCTAAAAACTAAAATTCTTTTTCATGACAGAAATTTAAAAGAAATATTTTTTCAAAAAGGGGGAGTAATAAAAGATAGCTTAACAGTAATTAAAAGTGTTGAAGGAAAATATTTCTTAGAAAATTCAAAATACACTTTTGTAAAAGAAGTTGAAATTCATAATCCAGATTACCAAATTAATTCTAATAAGTTAGATTATTTAATTAAACATGAACAAGCATATTTCTATGGTCCTACTACAATTATAGGTTCAGATTACGATATATATTGTGAAAGGGGGTTCTATGATACAAAAAATAAAAAAGGTTACTTTATTAAAAACTCTATTATAAATTACGACAATCGACAAATTAAAGGAGATAGTTTAACCTTCAATGATATAACCAAGTTTGCTTCTGCTTCTAGAAATGTTAAACTTACTGACACATTAAATAAAACAATTATTAAGGGAAATTATGCTGAAGTATTCAAGGCCCTAGATTCAGCAATGATAACTAAAAAGTCGTTTGCCATAAAAATGATAGACAAAGATTCATTATATATAAAAGCAGACACATTATTTGCTATTGGCCCAGCTGAAAATAGATTCATTAAAGGAAGGTATAATGTAAAAATTTTTAAACAAAATTTAAGTGGAAGAGCAGATAAGATAATTATTAACCAAAAAAGCGGCCTAACTAAACTACTTAGAAAAGAATTAAGCAAAAGAGAAAAACAGATATTAACTTCAAAAGAAATTTCAAAAAAAAATCCTATTATTTGGAATGGAGAAAGTCAAATGACTGGAGATGAAATACATATTTTAAGAAATATTCAAACAAACGATCTTGATTCATTAAAAATTTTAAACAATGCATTTGTTGTGGAAAAAGATACACTAGGTATTGATAACTTCAACCAAATGAAAGGAATTAACTTATTTGGGAAATTCTATAACAATGAATTAAAAAGTATTAATCTTGTTCAAAATACAGAAATGATTTACCATTTATATGATGAAAAAACGAATGAGTTGATTGGTATTGACAAAGCAATTTGCAGTTCAATTTTAATGAGCATTAAAGATAACAACATCAAAGACATTACTTTTTTCACAAACCCAGAAGGAAAAATTTATCCTGAAGATGAGATAGAACTAAATCAAAAAATTTTAAATGGATTTATTTGGAGAGTAAATGAAAGGATTTATGATATAGAAGATTTATTCGATTTTTAATTTGAAAAATAAATTTTTAAAATACCAAGCTCAAACAACAAATCATCCCATTGGATTAGAGATTTCTTATGCTAAGGGAAGCTATATCTATGACAATAAAAATAATAAATATTTAGATTTTGTTGCAGGAGTTTCAGCATCCAACCTAGGACATAGAAATAAAGCCATAAATAAAGCTGTTATAAAACAGATAAACAAGTACTGGCATGTAATGGTTTATGGTGAGTTTATTCAAGAACCTACTGTTAATTTGTGTGAAATTTTATCAGAAAATTTACCAAAATCCTTATCAAATACTTACTTAACTAATTCAGGAACAGAAGCTATAGAAGCTGCGATGAAATTAGCTAAAAGAGTAACAGGGAAAACAGAAATAATTGCAGCAAAAAATGGTTATCATGGAAATACTCAAGGTTCTATGAGTATAATGGGGCATGAAGAGAGAAAAAGAAGGTATAGACCTCTATTACCAGGAATAAAATTTATAGAATTTAATAATGAAAATGATATTAATAAAATAAATAAAAATACTGCAGCTGTAGTGTTAGAAACAATTCAAGGTGGCGCAGGTTTTATTACTCCATCAGATAATTATTTAAAAAAAGTTAAAAATAAATGTGAAGAATTAAATGCGCTATTGATACTGGATGAAATACAACCAGGAATGGGAAGGACAGGAAAATTATTTGCATTTGAACATTACGATATAATTCCTGACATTTTAGTATATGGCAAAGGATTAGGAGGAGGGTTTCCGATAGGGGCATTGAGCTCAAGTAAAAAAATAATGAGTTCATTTAAGAAAAATCCTATTCTTGGACATATAACCACTTTTGGAGGTCATCCTGTAATTGCTGCTGCTGCTTATGCTAATTTAAAAGAAACGCTAGATTCAAAAATAATGAGTAAGATTTATGAAAAAGAAAAACTATTCAAAGGCTATTTAAAACATCCCTTAATAAATGAAATAAGAGGCAAGGGTCTAATGCTTGCGTTAGTTGTAAATAATAAAAAAATTGCTAATCAATTGGTTATTAAATGCTTAAACAAAGGCCTTATTTTATTCTATTTACTTTTTGAATCAAAAGCAGTAAGAATCACTCCTCCATTAACTATTAAAAAAAGTGAAATAAAAAAAGGTTGTAAAATTATAATCGAAACTTTAAATCAAATAGATAATTCTGTTCATTAATTTGTTGAAAAGAAAAAAATCTATTTGAAATAAAAATACCTTCTAACTATATCTTTACTAATAACAAAATCTTTAAATGGAAGAGGAATTTGAGGACTTTAATAATGATTCAATTTATAAATTTGAATCAATGCTTAAAACAAATGGTTTTTTGTTTTTTGACTCTGATGAATTTGAAGAAATAATAGTTTATTATTTAGAAATAGGAAATGTATCATTGGCTAAAAAAGCAATAGCAATGGCTACTGAACAATATCCAAATTCGATTGCTTTAGTTCTTTTAAAAATAGAACTTCTATTATTTAATAATGAATTAGATAAAGCTGAAAAACTAATTCAAAAAATTTCTTTAATTGACCCATTAAATACAGATTTATTAATTCAACAAGCTAAAATCTTATCTAAAAGAAAAAATCACCAGGAAGCAATTAACTTATTAATAAAAATTGATAGTAATTCCGATTTATATTTCGATGCATTAAGTATAATTGGAAAAGAATATCTTTTTTTAGATGACTTTATAAATGCAAAAAAATATTTTATTCTTTATTTGAAACATAATCATTTTGACTACGGAGTTTTAAACAATGTACTTTACTGTTTTGATTCAATTGGTGACACAGAAAGTACAATAAATTATCTTAATTCATTTTTAGAAACAAGCCCTTATTGCGAAATTGCTTGGCACCAATTAGGAAAACAATATGCAAAAGAAAAATTATATAAAGAAGCTTTAACGGCTTTTGATTTTGCAATAATTTCTGATGATTGTTTTATAGGAGCTTATATTGAAATGGGGAAAATCTTAGAAAAGATAAACAAAATTAATGAAGCTATAGAAAAATACGAGATTGCATCAAAAATTGAAGATCCAAACCCTTTTGCTCTCTATAGGATTGCTTGTTGTCAAGATAAGCTTGGGAATCACGATTTGGCATTGTTATATTATAACAAGACCGTAATTGAAGATCCTGTACATGATAAAGCATGGATGTCTATAGCTCTTAATCTATTCGAAAAAAATAACTTGGTTGAAGCCAAAATAAACTTAATTAAAGCACTAGAAATTAATTCTGAAAAAATTAATTATTGGGAATTATATGCTAAAATTAATTTTAGTTTAAAACTGTATGAAGAAGTTGAAATTGCATTCAATGAAATTTTATCACTTGGTGATTTTAATATTAGTACTCTTACAGTTCTAACTAGGTTAGTTATAAAAATACCTGAAAATAACAGTTTAACTAAAAAACTTTTGAAATCAATTGATTTAATTCCTAAATCTTTTGATAGCGAAATGAATTATCTTCTATCTGCTATATATTATAATGAATTAGAAAATGATAAAGCTTTTGCACTTCTTAAAAAAGCATATTTTTACAATCCTTCTAAATACACCTTTTACAAAAAAATATTTAAATTTTTTCCAAATCTTCAAATCTTTAAAACACACTAGTTTATTAGTTATTAAATTGTATTAATTTTAAAGTAATGAAAAAAAATTCTAAACACTTCTTAGTAGTGTTCATAAAAGGAATAATGATGGGAATTGCAGATGTTATTCCTGGGGTTTCAGGGGGGACAATAGCTATTATTACAGGTATATACGAAGAGTTTTTGTCAACATTAAATAATCTTGATATAAATATTTTTAATTTACTGAAAAAAGGGAAATTTAAAGAAATATGGATTAAATATAATTTATCCTTTCTTTTAAGTTTAGCTTCAGGAATATTATCTAGTATATTTTTATTGAGTCATTCAATTATTTATCTAATTGAAAATTACTCTGTTTTGTTATGGTCTTTTTTCTTAGGCTTAATAAGTTCAAGCATCTTTTACTTATTTAAAGAAATAAAAAGATGGAATTTAAAAGTTTTAATATTTAATTTATTAGGAATAGGAGCATCACTATTAGTCTTAACTTTAAATCCAAGTAGTCAAGAAATAAATACTATCTATCTTTTTTTCTGTGGAATGATCAGCATTACTGCGATGCTTCTTCCTGGGGTTTCAGGTGCATACATACTAATATTACTTGGTGCGTATGAAACAATGTTAAAAACAATTAAAGAAATTATTAACCTAAATTCTGAATATTTTTTAAATTTTTTTTCATTTGTAATGGGAGCTCTATTAAGTGTTAAATTATTTTCAAAGCTTTTAACGTGGTCTTATAATAAACATAAAAATTATACTCTTTCATGTTTGGTTGGTTTTATGATTGGGTCTCTTCCTACTCTTTGGCCATGGAAATCAGAATCTAATAGTGAAGAATTAATATTTTCTAAGTTATATATTCCAGATAAAGCTTTTCTGAATTCTGAATTTAAAACTGGAATGTTATTTTTTGTATTTGGTTTTATATCAGTTTTAATTATAGAGTTTTTAGCTAAAAAAAATAAGAATGTTTAATAAGGTAAGAAATAGAAAAGATTTTATCTTTCTTTTTTTAAAAGCCATTTTTATGGGGACTGCTAATAAATTACCTGGAATTTCAGGAGGATTAGTAGCGCTTTTAACCGGTTTTTACCATGAAATGATTGAGTCATTAAAGACCCTAAACCTTAAATCATTTGTGATTATATTAAAAGGAAATTTTACTAAATTTAATTCTAAACACAATGGCTTTTTTATATTAACTATTCTTTCTGGGATAATTGTCAGTTATTTCACAACATCCAAAGTATTAGATTATTTTTTCAAACAGTCTGAATTATATGTTTGGTCTGTTTTTTACGGTATGATCATTGCTTCATTAATAATCTTAATAAAAAACAATAAAGAATGGAATTTAAAATCATTTATATTTTTGATTTCAGGGTTTAGTATAGGGTTCTTATTAAGTATTTTAAATCCAGTTGATGAAAATCAAAATCTATTTTTTGTATTTTTTTGTGGATTCATAAGTGTCTGTGGCATGATAGTTCCAGGAATATCAGGTTCTTTTCTTTTAATTTTGTTAGGTAATTATAAATTATTACTAATTGATTCTGTAAATGCCCTTTTTGATTCATTTTACAATTTAATTAATTTAAATAGCTATTTCCAACATGACTTAAACTTATTGCAAATATTACTAGTTTTTGCTTTAGGCTCATTAATTGGACTTATATTTCTTTCAAGCTTATTAAGTGTTTTAATTAAAAAATATGATGAAATTATTAATCAATTAATAATAGGTTTTGTAACAGGCTCGCTTCTAATAGTTTGGCCTTGGAAAATAATAGCAAATAATTCAGATTACTATAATGATTCAATGGTTAATATAAGATTCATAAATGATTATTTAAAATATTTACCAGACTATACAGAAACGTCTACTTATATTGCTTTTCTTTGGATAATAATTGGTTTAATTATAGTGCTATTTCTAGAAAAAAATGTCTCAAGAACAAAAAAAATATGGATTAATAGGTAAAAAGATTAGTTATTCTTTTTCTGAAAATTATTTTTCTAAAAAATTTATAAAATATAATATACAAAATTGTAGCTATAGAAATTTTGACTTAGAAAATATTAATGAATTAAACAGAGTGCTACAAGACCCAAATATAAAGGGACTAAACATAACCATTCCATATAAAGAACAAGTTGTAAAGTATCTAGATAAAATTGATAATAATGCTAAACTTATTGGAGCTATTAATACACTCAAAGTTAACAATGACAATTCTATAACTGGTTATAATACAGACTATATAGGCTTTATAAAATCAATAGAACCATACTTGAATTCTAATTACAAAAAAGCACTAATCCTTGGCACAGGTGGAGCATCAAAAGCAATTGCTTTTGGATTAAAAAAATTAAATATTGAATCAAAAAAAGTGTCTAGAGAAAAAATAAAAGGAGACATGGTTTATGAAGAATTGAATTCAAAAAAAATAAATGAATATAAAATAATCATTAACACGACACCACTTGGCACTTTTCCTAACACAGAGAATTATCCAAACATTCCATATAAGTACATTACAAAAGACCATATTTGTTATGATTTAATATATAATCCCGATGAAACTATATTTTTAAAAAAATCAAAAAAAAATGGTGCAATAGTTATAAATGGTTTAAAAATGTTAGAGATTCAAGCAGAAGAGAGTTGGAAAATTTGGAATTATTAAAGAAAAAAAATAACTTAAGTAAAAAATAATTTTGGATAAAAAAAATGATTTATCGAAAAACCTAAAATTAAAACAGGATCTAATTAATAAACTAAAAGAGCTCATTAATTTAGACACGAAAATAAATGAAAAATATTTAAGGTTTAAAGAAATTCAAAATGAATGGTTTAAAATAGGTCCTGTTCCAAGAGTTCAAAATATTATTATTTGGAATACGTTTCAACATCACAATAAAAATTTCTATGACTACCTACACCTAAATAGAAAATTTAAAGAAATTGATATAAAGTATAATTTAGATCAAAAAAAAATAACCATTGAACAAGGGAAAAAATTAATTGAAATTGAAGATAAAGTAAGAGCTTTTAAATATTTTGAAAGATTAAATAAAAAATGGAAATTTGAAATAGGACCAACAAAAAAAGAAGATGAAGTAATACTTAATCAAGAGTTTAAAGAAATTGGTAAACTTATTTTTGAAAATAAAATTACGTTTGACAAAAACAAAGATTCAATTTTAAATGAAAATTTTTTAAAGAAAGAAACTTTATTAAATGAAATCAAAGCATTAATTGAAGTTGAGACAAACTCAACAAAAGAATGGCAAAAAAACATAACGTCATTTGAAAAAATTAAAAATCAAATTGAAAAAACAGGTCCAATAACATTTACAAAACAAAAAGAATACTGGTCCAATTATAAAAGTATCATCAGAGAGTTTTATAAAAAAAAGAACGATTATTTTAAAGATTTAAAAAAAGTATATCAAAAAAATATCTCTTTACAAGAATCAATTATTATAAAAATTGAAGAATTAACTTCAAATGATGATTTAAATACAAATAGAAAAGAAGTGGTTTCACTTCAATTAGAGTGGAAAAAAATAAATCCTGTTCCATATAAGATCAATCAAAAAAATTGGAAGAAATTTAAAACTATTTGTGATGTATTTTTTAATAAAATAAATCATCAAAAAGAAAGCATAGCTAATGAGTTTAAAATCAATGAAAATAAACAAATTGAAATTTTAAAAGAAATTGAAAATCACGATAAAACTAATAAGGAAGATATTAACATACTTATAAATAAATGGAGAAAATCAGGTAAAGCAAGTTCTAAACATGAAACTGAATTTGATAAAAAAATTAAAAAAATATTTAAAGATAGTGGATTAAATGAACAAGAATCTATAAATAAATTACTTGAGACTAAGCTTGGTTCAATGAATGAGAAAGAAAAAAAATTCGAGATTCATTCATTAAACAAAAAATCAGAGATACTAAAAAAAGAATTAACATTGCTAGAAAATAATATTTCTTTCTTTAATTACAAATCAAAAGAAAATAAAATATTAGATAAAGTTCGAAGAGAAATTGAAAAAAAGAAAAAAGGAATTGAATCTATAATTCAAACAAAAAAAAAATTAAACAAGTAATTATTTTTTTGATTTTTCCCAATAATTTTTCATTTCTTTAATACTAATATCACTAAAATTTTTACTGTCATTCTTTAGTTGACTTTCCACATACAAGAATCTTTTAATAAATCTTTTGTTAGTATTTTCTAATGCATTATCAGGGTTAACTCCAATAAATCTTCCATAATTTATAACTGAAAATATTAAATCACCTAATTCAGATTCGATATTTTCTGAATTACCTGATTCCAATTCATTTTCAAGTTCATTTAATTCTTCTAAGATTTTATTTTTCACATCTTTACGGTTGGCCCAATCAAAACCAGCATTAGAAACTTTTTCTTGAATCCTCATTGATTTAATAAAAGATGGTAATGCTTTTGGCACACCTTCCAGAATACTTTTTTTACCTTCCTTTAGTTTTAATTTTTCCCAATTATTTTTAACCTGCTTTTCATCAATTCCCTTTAAGTCTCCATATACATGAGGGTGCCTAAATATTAATTTACTAGTAATACTTTTTGCAACATCAGAAATGTCGAAAAGATTTGTTTCACTAGCAATTTTTGAATAAAAAATAATATGAAGCAATAAGTCTCCTAACTCATTCTTAATTTCATTAATATTTTTTTCTGATATAGCATCAGCTAATTCAAACGTTTCTTCTATTGTTAATGACTTTAAACTTTCAAAAGTTTGTTTTTGATCCCATGGACATTTTTCTCTTAACTCATCCATGATGTCTATTAAGCGGCTAATAGAATCTAATTGTATTTTTTTACTATTCATGATCTAATTGGGAAAAGTCATTAAGTAATCGGAATTAATTTTACCTTTTGAAATATCATTTAATTTCCCTTTCAATAGTTTCTTTTTAAAAGAACTTAATTTATCAGTAAATAAGACACCTTCAATGTGATCAAATTCGTGCTGAACAACTCTAGCACATAAACCGTCTAATTTTAGAATTTGATTTTCGAATTTTTCATTTTTAAAATGAATTTCAATCTCGTTTTCTCTTAAAATATCTTCTCTAACATCGGGAATACTTAGACAACCTTCATTAAAACTATTAAAGTCATTTGAAGACCAAACTATTTTAGGATTAATAAAAACTTTTTTAAACATTGAAACATTTTTTCTTTCGTCTAAACTTAATTCTTCATCTTTAGAAAAAGGAGAAGTATCAACAATAAATAACCTTAAAGATTCCCCGATTTGAGGAGCTGCCAACCCTACTCCATTTGCGGCATACATTGTATCCCACATATTTTGAATTAAAGGTTTTAAATCTATATGATTTTCAGAAATATAAATACATTTATCTCTTAAAACCGGATCTCCGTACGCAAAAATTGGTAAAATCATATTATTTATTTTCTAAAAATGACTGAAGAATTATAGTGGCGCTAACTTTATCAACCAATAATTTATTTTTTCTTTTACTTTTACTTATACCACTACTTAAAATAGTTCTTTTAGCAATTAAAGAAGTAAACCTTTCGTCTTGTCTTTTAATATTAATTATAGGGAATTCTTTTTTTATTTTTTTAATAAAAATTAAAATATCATTTTCAATTTGAGATGGATTATTATTTTTTTGGACTGGCTTTCCAATCACAAAAGTATCTATAGATTCATTTTTTAAAAGATTTTTTAAAAAATGAATTATTTCACTGTTGGAAACTGTAACTAATGAAGAAGCAATAATATTAAGCTCATCTGTAATAGCTAATCCAATTCTTTTTAATCCATAATCTATTGCAATTATCTTGGGCATACAACAAAGTTAAATCATTAATAATTAAGGTTAAAATATCTAAAACTATTTATTAATTAGAATGTATATTTGAAAAAAATATAGTATGAGAAAAATTATTGAAGCAGCTTGGAAAGATAGGTCTCTTTTAGAAAAGGAAGAAACTATAAAAGCTATTCATTCTGTTATTGAGGATTTAGATAATGGAGTTTTAAGAGTTGCTGAACCTACTAAAAATGAGTGGATAGTCAATGAATGGGTAAAGAAAGCCGTCGTATTATATTTTCCTATACAAAAAATGAAAACTATTGAAGTGGGCCCACTAGAGTTTCATGATAAAATTCCATTGAAAAAAAATTATGCAGAAAAAGGAATTAGAGTAGTTCCTCATGCGGTAGCAAGAAAAGGAGCTTATATTAGTAAGGGAGTTATTTTAATGCCAAGTTATGTTAATATTGGAGCTTATGTAGATGAAGGAACTATGGTTGATACTTGGGCAACAGTTGGAAGTTGTGCGCAAATTGGCAAAAACGTTCATTTAAGTGGAGGTGTTGGAATTGGAGGTGTTTTAGAGCCTCTTCAAGCAGCGCCAGTTATTATTGAAGATAATGCTTTTATAGGGTCTAGATGCATTGTAGTTGAAGGAGTTAAAGTAGGGAAAGAGGCTGTTTTAGGAGCAAATGTTGTTTTAACTGCCTCTACAAAAATAATTGATGTTAGTGGAGAAAATCCAGTAGAATTTAAAGGAGAGGTTCCTAGTAGATCAGTTGTTATACCTGGGTCATATACAAAAAAATTCTCAGCAGGAGATTATCAAGTCCCATGTGCATTAATAATCGGTAAAAGAAAAGAAAGTACTGACAAAAAAACTTCTCTTAACATTGCCTTAAGAGAATACAACGTGTCAGCCTGAATCTTATAAGTTTATGATTTTAGAGATCGAAAAAGCTCTTAACTGTTTAAATAAAGGAGGAATTCTTATTTATCCTTCAGATACAATATGGGCTATTGGGTGTGATGCCACCAATTTGAAAGCAATTAATAAAATATTTAAAATTAAGAACAGAAATCGTTCTAATCCTTTCATATGCTTAATGGATGACTTTAAGATGAGTGATAGATACGTTAAAACTACAAACAAAATAAAAAGCTATCTAAAAAAGAATAATTATCCTATTACTGTAATTTACAATGATGTTAAAAACTTGGAAACCTTCCCTAAATCAATCGCAGTACGAATTCCAAAAGATGAATTTTGTATCAAACTGATAAAAAAATTTAACAAACCTATTATTTCAACTTCAGTAAATATTTCAGGAGAATATTTCCCGTTATTCTTTAATGATATTAAAAAAGAGATTTTGGATCAAGTAGATTATAAAGTAAATTTGCGTTTAAATGAAAAACTTGATAAACCATCAGCAATTATTAAGGTTGAGGGTGGTACAATAATAACTCTAAGACCATAAATGATCAATAACAAAATCCTTAAAGCTATCAATAATGATATATTTAAAACCATTAAACAGCTTGGTGACGAATTGAATATTGAATGTTATGTGATTGGAGGATTTGTAAGAGACCTTCTTATGAATAAAAGTGCTCCAAAAGATATTGATGTATTAGTAATTGGAAACGGCATTGAAATGGCCAAGAAGGTGTCTAATAAATTAAACCCTAAAGGGAAGGTAAAAGTTTTTAAAAACTTTGGAACGGCAATGTTTAAATTTAATAATATTGAAGTTGAATTTGTTGGTTCAAGAAAAGAAAGCTATAATCACTCCAGTAGAAATCCAGTAGTTCAATTAGGAACATTAGAGGATGACCTTAAAAGAAGAGATTTTACTATTAATGCAATATGTGTTGGGTTAAATTCAAAAAGTTGGGGGAAATTGATTGACAATTTTAATGGAATTGAGGATCTTAAAAATGGTTTAATCAAAACTCCTTTAGATCCTTTAAAAACCTTTTCAGATGATCCTTTAAGAATGCTACGAGCGATTAGATTCTCATGTCAACTAAATTTTAGAATTAATCAAAATTCGTTAAATGGAATAATATCAGAAAAAGATAGAATTAAAATTATTTCAGGTGAAAGAATTGCAGATGAATTAAATAAAATTATAATGACTCAAAAGCCTTCAAGGGGATTTAAGATTCTTGAAAGCACAGGAATTTTAAAGATTATTCTTCCAGAATTGACTGATTTAAAAGGAATTGATGAAATTGATGGTCAAAAACATAAAGATAATTTTTATCACACTTTAGAAGTATTAGACAATATTTGCCCTAACACAGATAATGTTTGGTTAAGATGGGCTGCCCTTCTTCATGATATTGGAAAAGCACCAACTAAAAGATTTGTAAAAGAAATTGGATGGACTTTTCATGGGCATGAACTTGAAGGATCTAAAATGGTATTTAAAATTTTTAAGAGACTGAATATGCCTTTAAATACTAAAATGAAATATGTTCAGAAAATTATATTCATGAGTTCTAGACCAATAGTTCTTTCTAATAGTAATATTTCAGATTCAGCTATAAGAAGACTCATTTATGATGCTAAAGAAGATGTAGAAGATTTGTTAACACTCTGCGAAGCTGATATAACAACTAAAAATACTCAAAGATTTAAAAAATATCTTAATAATTTTAAAGTGGTGAGAATTAAAATTATTGAGGTTGAAAAAAGAGATCATATAAGAAATTTTCAACCGCCAATATGCGGAGAAGAAATTATGAATTATTTTAATATATCACCAGGTAAAGAGATAGGGATTATTAAAGAATTCATAAAGGAATCTATTTTAGATGGAGAAATAAAAAATAATATCGAATCCGCAAAACTACTTATGATTAAAAAGGGGGAATCTCTAGGTCTTATAAAAAATGAAAAATAATTTTATTAAAGTTTCAAAAATCAGCTTAGTATTAGTTTATTTAGTAATACTAGCAGGGTCATTAGTAAGAATGACTGGAAGTGGCATGGGATGTCCTGATTGGCCAAAATGTTTTGGTCTTATAATTCCTCCAACTGATATTAGCCAAATTGAATGGTCGCCAAATAAAATTTTCAAAAAAGGAATTGTTTTAAAAAAAAATAATGAATTAATTATCGCTAAAAAAAAATTTCTCTCGAAAGAAAAATTTAACAACTTTAATTGGGTGAAATACACAAAACATAATTATTCTGACTTTAATCCAAGTAAAACATGGATTGAGTTTTTAAATAGATTAATTGGGGCTATTGCTGGACTTGCTACTTTAATTATGTTAGTTTTTTCAATTAGGTTCTGGAAAAAAAATAAAATTGTTGTTTTCAGTTCTTTATTAATAGTAGCTGGAATGGGGTTTCAAGCATGGCTTGGAAAAACAGTAGTAGATTCAAATTTAGCTCCATTCAAAATTACCATCCATATGTTAATGGCATTTATTATAATAGCATTACTTATTTATTGCATCTATATTACTGATGAAAAATCAAAAAATATCTTAAACAATATAGTTGTAAAATATCTAATATTAGTGTCATTACTATTAAGTTTAATTCAAGTGGTAATCGGAACTCAAGTTAGAGAGTTTATCGATTTACAATATGAATTATTAGGTCCAGAAAACAAAAACAAATGGCTATCTTTCCCAGATTTATATTTCTATTTTCATAGAAGTTTTTCAATACTGATTTTAGCTATCAATGCTTTTCTATACTACATAACATTTAAAAGAAAATATAATACAGATTTAATTAATAAAATTTGTATTGTTATTTTATTAGAAATTATTGTTGGAGTAGTTATGTTTTATGGAAGTTTTCCTTTGTTTAGCCAACCAATACATTTATTTTTAGCTACTATATTGTTTGGCTATCAATTTTATTGGTTTTTACATTTCACTAAAATTAGACAATAAATGATTTACAGAATTAGAATAATTCTAGACACAAAAGAGGATGTTATTAGGGATATAGAGATTAAGAATAATTCCACATTTGAAGACTTACATTTAGAAATATTAAAATCGTTTCAATTTAACGGAAATGAAATGGCATCTTTTTACATGAGCAATGATAATTGGAATCAAGGTGAAGAAATAAGCTTATCAAGTTTCATATTTGAAAAAAATGAACTTATTATGAAAAACTGTCAACTAGATTCAATTATTAATGAAGATCAAAAGAGATTTATTTACATATATGATTTTTTAAATTTATGGACATTTTTTGTTGAGATATTTGAAGTTAATTCGATAATTCAAGGAACTAAATATCCAAAATTAATTTTTTCATTAGGAAAACTTCCTAAAAAAGCTCCAGAGAGAAATTTCGAAGAAATAAAAGATATTGAATTCGAAGACAATTATGAGCAGGATGATTATTATAATTAGTCAACGTTTAACATGCCATGATTTTCATAATTCTTAAGAATATAATCAAATGTTGCTTTTAATATTTCACCCATATTACTAGTTTTTTTAAAACTCTTATCTCTAGTGAGTGAATAAATTTGTTTAGATAATAAATCTATATTTTTTTCAGTAGAAATATTGTCATTCAACATACATTTAATAATTTTTTTTATTCTACTTTCAGAACTTAAAATTCGTTTTGCAATTATAGATCTTTCCTCAGTTTTATATTGATCAACAGAATGTTTATTCAGTTTTTCTTTAATTAATTCCATGATTATTTTGTTTTCTTTGAAAAACTGAGGTCTATAAACCTTTAACTTCCCTTCAAAAGATTGTTGATCAAAATCTATGGCTCTAATTTTATATATAACTTGATCAAAATCATGAGTAGGAATAATTACATAATTATATGATCTCATATCTCCTAGAAGTCTAATCATACATCTTTCATTAAACTTTACAAATTCTTTTGCTATTTGAGCTTTTTCAGAAGAATTACATTTATCTAGAAAGTCACTTAAAAATTCATCACCAGGTATCCCGGCTATATGTTCCTCAATTAATGTGTCTTCATAAACTAAAAAATTTAAATTATCAGGAGATAGAATATGCTCTAGTTCTAAACCATAGATCCGTGAGGCATCTGCTTTTTTAACATAGAAATATGTGAAATTATCATTTAAAATATTTCTAATTTTAACTCTAAATGGCTTAGAATTTCCAAAAGTACAATAGTCAATCGCATCAACATTTAAAAATTCCATGTTAGCCTCATTACCATCTGAGTGCAATAAGTTATATACTTGTTTTAAGCTAACATCAATTTCTTTTCTTTCAAAATCGGAATAAAAAACCCTGACCCATAATGTGTCAATATCCTTATCATTATATACAGAGACTGACCCAGCAAACCTTTTTAAATCCTCATAAAAAATAGGAATTATTAATTTTCTATTATAAAACGATAAATAAATATTTAACCCCTTGGATATAGGAAATGAAGGTTTTTTATCTGACATTAATTTCTCGTACATAAAATATTTTTTACAAAGTTAACTCATTTATTATTTCAAGGTAATTAGGAAGTTATTGTCGTAAATTTGATCAAATTTAATTTTGTTTAGTTTAAAATCAGAATATAGTCCTACAGGAGATCAACCAGAAGCAATAAGTCAACTAATTTCTGGGATTAAGGATAATCAAAAATTTCAAACTCTTAAAGGGGTTACTGGTTCTGGAAAAACTTTTACTGTTGCTAATGTAATTAATGAAGTTAATAAGCCTACATTAGTTTTAGCTCATAACAAAACATTAGCCGCACAATTATATTCAGAATTCAAACAATTCTTTCCTAGTAATGCTGTAGAATACTTTGTTTCTTATTATGATTATTATCAACCTGAAGCATATCTTCCAGTATCAGGAACATACATAGAAAAAGACTTGTCAATAAATGAAGATATAGAACAACTAAGATTGAGTACAACTTCATCTTTACTTTCAGGGAGAAGGGATATTATAGTAATTGCATCAGTTTCATGTCTATATGGAATAGGAAATCCAATAGAGTTTAAGAAAAATATTATAAATATTGAAAAAAATCAAATTATTTCTAGAACTAAATTTCTTCACAGTCTAGTTCAAAGTCTTTATTCTAGATCTAATTTTGAAACAACTAGTGGGTCTTTCAGAGTGTCTGGAGACACAATTGACATCTTTCCAAGTTATGCTGATCATGCCTTTAAGATTCACTTTTTTGGAGATGAAATAGAGTTAATAGAAATATTTGACCCATTAAGTAATAAGACTATCGAGTCACTTGAAAAATTATCTATATATCCTGCAAATATGTTTGCTACTTCCCCAGATGTATTACAAAATGCAATGAATAAAATAAGAGAAGATTTATTGCATCAAATAAATTACTTTAAAAAAATTGGAAAATTTCTTGAAGCTAAAAGATTAGAAGAAAGAACAAATTTTGATTTAGAAATGATTCAAGAGCTTGGTTATTGTTCTGGAATTGAAAACTATTCTAGGTATATTGATGGTAGAGATCCAGGAACAAGACCTTTCTGTTTATTAGATTACTTTCCAGATGATTATTTAATGATTGTTGATGAAAGTCATGTAACATTATCACAAGTTCATGCAATGTATGGAGGAGACAGAAGCAGAAAAGAAAATTTAGTTGAATATGGATTCAGACTTCCTGCTGCAATGGATAACAGACCATTAAAATATGAAGAGTTTGAACATGTTCAAAATCAAGTTATTTATGTTAGTGCAACTCCCTCAGATTATGAACTTGCTAAGACAGAAGGGGTTTTTGTTGAGCAAATAATTAGGCCAACTGGACTTTTAGATCCAACAGTAGAAGTCAGGCCTAGCAATAATCAAATTGATGATGTAATAAATGAAATTCATTTAAGAGTTAACAAGAACGAAAGAATTTTAATAACAACTCTTACTAAAAGAATGGCTGAAGAATTAGTAAAGTTTTTCACTAAAGTTGATATAAGGTGTCGATATATACATAGTGATATTGATACTATGGAAAGAGTAGAAATTATGCAAGGCTTAAGAAAAGGATTATTTGATGTGTTAGTTGGAGTAAATTTATTAAGAGAAGGCTTAGATCTACCTGAAGTATCCCTAGTGATAATTCTCGATGCTGATAAAGAAGGTTTTTTAAGAAGTCATCGATCATTAACACAAACAATAGGAAGGGCTTCAAGAAATGTAAATGGAAAAGCTATATTTTATGCTGATAAAATGACTAAAAGCATGCAAAAAACTATAGATGAGACGACCTACAGAAGGGATAAACAAAAAAAGTATAATAAGAAAAATAATTTAACTCCTACTCCATTAAATAAATCAATCAAAGATGTTTTCTTAAGTCAATCGGACAATTTAGACATAAAGAAAATTGAAAAGGAAAAAGAGATGATAAATGGTGCTAAAAACTTATCAAAAAACGAAAAAGACAAACAAATAAGAAAGTACAGAACTAAGATGGAAAGCGCAGCTAAGTCTTTAGATTTTATAGAAGCTGCTAGACTTAGGGATATTATTAAAGCATTAAAAGAATAAAAAAATGAGGGAACTGCAAGCTCCCTCATTTTAAATTATTTTTTTACAGAAATTATTTTCTTTGAAATACTTTGATATTCTTCTCTTTTAGGAAGAGTAATTGATAAAACTCCATTTCTGTAAAATGAGTCTACTTTTTCTAATTCTATTGAATCAGGAAGATCGTATGATTTATTAAATGAAGAATAATTAAACTCCTGAATATTATAATTATAATCAGATGTTTGATCAGCATTTAATGTTGAGATACTTAATATCCTGTTTTCAATATCAATATTAAAATCTTTATTAGATTTTCCAGGTATTGCTAACTCCAATACATAATGCTTGTCATTCTCTTTTATGTTTGTAGAAGGGTAAGAATTGTTTGGGACATTAACGTTCCAATTATTTTTAAAAAATTCATCAAAAATAATTGGTAAAAAAGATGATTGTGTTTTAATTAAGTTCATGATATATAATTTAGATTAAACAAATTTTAACAATTATAATTAATCAAAATAAATACCAGAATACAATACAAGACAAAATGTCTTTTTTTATGAATAAAATAGTGACATAATGTCAGTTAATTTAAAACTTCCTGAATTTTGTCTGCTGCTTCTTGAAATTCAATAGCGCTATGAACTTCAAACTCACACTTGTCAATTATTTCTTTAGCAAGTTTAGCGTTAGTACCCTGAAGCCTAACAATTATTGGAATATTTATAGAATCACCCATGTTATTATAAGCATCCACAATTCCTTGAGCCACTCTATCACATCTAACTATTCCTCCAAATATATTAACAAGAATCGCCTTTACATTAGGGTCTTTTAGTATTAACCTAAAAGCGGTTTCAACTCTTTTCGCGTCTGCAGCCCCTCCTACATCCAGAAAGTTAGCAGGCTCTCCTCCAGATTGCTTTATCAAATCCATTGTAGCCATTGCCAGACCAGCTCCATTAACCATACATCCAACATTCCCGTCCAAATCAACATAATTTAATCCTACTTCTCTAGCTTCAATCTCAACAGGGTTTTCTTCTTTTAAATCTCTCCAAGATTCGTAATTTTTGTGACGAAACAATGCATTATCATCTAAAGACACCTTTGCATCAACAGCCATTATTTTATCATCAGATGTTTTCAATACTGGATTAATTTCAAAAAGTGAGGAATCAGAAGAAACATAAGACTTGTAAAGTAAGGTTATGAACTTGGTCATTTCCTTAAAAGCATTTCCTGACAACCCTAAATTAAAAGCGATTTTTCTTGCCTGAAAAGGAAGGATACCTAATAAAGGATCTATATCTTCACAGAAAATCAATTCAGGTGTTTTTTCAGCAACAGATTCTATATCCATTCCGCCTTCTGTTGAATACATCACCATATTCTTCCCGGTTTTTCTATTCAAAAGTATAGAAACATAAAACTCCTCTGGTTCCGATTCTCCAGGATAATAAACATCCTCAGTTATCAAAACTTTATTTACTATTTTACCTTCTTTTGAAGTTTGAGGCGTTATTAAACTCATTCCTAAAATATCAGAAACAACTTTCTTTAACTCATCTAAACTCTTAGCTAACTTTACGCCTCCACCTTTTCCTCTTCCACCTGCATGAATCTGAGCTTTAACTACAAACCAATTAGTTCCTGTCTGTTCTACTAAATCATTAGCTAGATCCAAAACATTATTTATATCAGAAAGCACACTCCCTCTTTGAATATTGACACCATGCTCTGCTAGTATTTTTTTTCCCTGATATTCGTGTAAATTCATTTTATATATATTAAAAAAACAAAGATAAAATAATTACCTAAAGATTTAGTTAGTAATATTTTTAATAATGTTACATATATAACAAAATGTTTTATTTTTATAATATATCTTTCTTTATTATAATGTAATAATGTTATGATTTAGTTTTGTGCTCATGAAAAATAAGGACTTACTAAATATTGCCAAAAATTATGGCACTCCAACTTATGTATATGACTCTGAGAAAATAAAAAACCAATACGATAGACTTGTGAATTCATTTAAATCTGTAAATAATTTAAAAATTAATTATGCAGTCAAAGCCCTGTCAAATATTTCAATACTAAAATACATTAACAAACTAGGAGCGGGAATAGACACAGTTTCAATCCAAGAAGTAATGATAGGGATTAAATCAGGCATTCCGGTTGAAAAAATAATATACACTCCTAATGGGGTATCGATTGAAGAAATTCAAAGAGTAGCTAAAATGGGAGTTAATATAAATATTGACAATTTAAACATCTTGGAACAGTTTGGGAGTTCTAATCCAGAAATTCCTATTTGCATAAGAATAAACCCACACGTTATGGCTGGTGGAAATAGTAAAATATCAGTTGGTCACATAGATTCGAAGTTTGGAATAAGCATTCATCAAATTCCACTATTACTAAGGATTGTAAAAAATACCAATATAAAAGTTAATGGGATACACATGCATACAGGAAGCGACATATTAGATATAGAAGTATTTATTAATGCAGCTGAAATATTATTTGAAACTGCCTCTAAATTTAAAGATCTAGAGTTTATAGATTTTGGAAGTGGATTTAAAGTGCCTTACTACCCTGGAGATAACGAAACAGATATTGAAGAATTAGGAGAAAAATTATCTAAAAGGTTTAATAAATTCTGTAAGAGTTATGGAAGAAATCTCACTCTTGCTTTTGAGCCTGGAAAATTCTTAGTCAGTGAAGCAGGTAATTTCTTATGCTCAGTAAACTCAATAAAACAAACTACATCTACAGTATTTGCTCAAGTAGATACTGGTTTTAATCATTTTGTAAGACCTATGATGTATGGTTCAAATCATCATATTGAAAATATATCTAACCCAGATGATTCTGAAAGATTCTACTCTGTTGTCGGGTATATTTGTGAAACTGACACATTTGCCACTAATAAAAGAATTTCTAAAATATCCGATGGAAATATTTTAAATTTTAAAAATGCGGGAGCTTACTGTTTTTCTATGGCAAGTAATTACAACTCAAGGTTCAAACCATCTGAAATTCTATTTCATAAAAACAAAGCAGTTGAAATAAGAAAAAGAGAGACTATTGATGACTTGTTAAAAAATCAAATTGAATTAGAATTTTAAAATATCTAATCAATAACACCAGACCCAATCAATTCATCATTTTTATACCAAACTGCAAATTGCCCCTTAGTAATTGCTGATTGCTCATTTTTAAACAAAAGAAATACTCCTTTAGAGCTAAAGTATAATTCAACATCTTGAAGCGGTTGTCGATATCGAATTCTAGCTTGAAACTTGATTTTTAAATCGTTTTCAAAAGACAAATCTGACCTTACTAAGTGGATATCGTCTTTCTTAATAAACAAAACTTTTCTAAATAAACCAGGGTGACTTTTCCCTTCACCTACATAAATAACATTATTAATTACATCAGTTTTTATAACATACAAAGGGTCTTTACTTCCTCCAATTGACAATCCTTTTCTTTGACCGTTTGTAAAAAAATGAGCTCCATTATGTTCTCCAACAACCTCACCATCTTCAATATCATAATTAAATGAATTTGATATTTTTAATAAATTTTCGAATGAATAATTAGAAAAATCATGAATATTTTTATAAACAGAACTATCTGATGGTATTTGAACAATTTTTCCAATTTTCTTTTTTAATTTTTGTTGAAGAAAATCAGGAAGTTTTACTTTACCTATAAAACAAAGGCCCTGAGAATCTTTTTTCTCAGCAGTAATTAAACCTTCTTTTTTTGCAATTGACCTAACTTCACTTTTATTCAACTCACCAATAGGGAATAAAGTTTTGCTTAACTGCTCTTGAGATAGTTGGCATAAAAAATAAGACTGATCCTTGTTTTGATCTTTTCCTGCTAAAAGCTGATAGACTGTGTTTTTATTTTTATTAATTTCTTTGACTCTACAATAATGTCCGGTAGCTATAAAATCAGCTCCTAAGTTCATAGCTATTTTCAAAAAAATATCAAATTTAATTTCACGATTACAAAGTACGTCAGGATTAGGTGTATTACCATTTTTATATTCACTGAACATGTAATCAACAATCTTTTTTTGATAGTCCTTACTTAAATCAATAGTTTGAAAAGGAATAGATAATTTATCAGCTACAATCATGGCGTCATAGCTGTCTTCAACCCATGGACATTCATTAGAAATAGTAACTGACTCGTCGTGCCAGTTTTTCATAAAAATTCCGATTACTTCGTATCCTTTCTTTACAAGTAAGTGAGCTGCAACACTTGAATCTACTCCACCCGATAAAGCTACGACTACACGTTTTTTAATGTTAGACATAAATAAATGTAATGAAACTATTTTCTATTTTGCAAT
>TARA_B110000263_G_scaffold86490_1_pt1 | contig 25719 bp, 14 predicted proteins | sample TARA_B110000263 | Tara Oceans TARA_B110000263 (sample SAMEA4397730) | marine metagenome | biome: Polar Biome; feature: [MES] marine water layer (ENVO:01000295) within the mesopelagic zone...; material: water (ENVO:00002006), including particulate matter (ENVO:01000060) such as......
AAAAAGGACGTACGCCTCCCCCACTGGCGAGCACAGCAACTGACGCAAACGCGCTTTGATTCACAATACGCGGTAATCCAGTAAGTTGCATGTTGGAATCAGCATATGGCTGTACAACAAAATTTCCAGGGACGATCATTTGCCAGCGAATCAATCCTGCCTCAATTGGCGATTGTTGCTCGGATCCGCGAGCGAATTCAAATAGTTCGGGTGCCTTTAGTTGAAAACCATCATTGCTCACCGAGAGCCGCTGCTCGTAGACGACACGCAAGTCCCGTTTGAGACCAACATTTTCTTTGGAATGGGGGAAACTAACAAGAAAGCGATTAGTAGTACCAGACACTTTCTGAGGCTTAACAGTGTCAGCACCATCAATCACAACACTCCATAAACTTGCTTTCTCTGGAAGTGCTACTTGGATGTAACTCGCTTTAGTTAAAATGTCAAATCGTGCAACCGATTGATAGACGCCATGACTACTGACAAAAGAGACAATTTCACTGCGTTGAATAAGCGTACTCGGAACTGGGGATAACGTAGGCCTACTTATCTCTAACTGCACATTCAGCTGCGTTCCCGTATATCCATAGGCCCCGACTCGATGTTTTCCAACGCCGTACCCATTAACAACCAACTCACCCACGTCAACCGGCTTGAGTCGCGAGTCTGGTCCGAGTTCGGTGTCGTCGGCGGCATCCCCAACTTGAATTGCTAACTCCGGTGACGACTCGACCGACAGGACTCCAGATTGATATACAACTCCTTCCGCGGTGACAATCGCGGGAGTATATGCGGTTACTGACTCTTGAATCACTTGTTCAAAATCAACTCCGATAACAACCAATCCCGCGGTCGGCTTATCAAGGGAAACAGTCCAGATGCGGTGCCCATCCGCTTCAATACTTGAAAATTGCTTGACGACCGTACCTGCGAATCCGACAACGTTGAGATCCGCTGGAGAGGAATCTGGCAATTTGAATTGTACTTTTTCGACAAGTGACTGCTGAACGGTATACGTCAATTCACTATACGTCCTCAAAACACCCGGTTGGACATTGAGAAACGTGGCTAAACGCGCCGACAGCACCGGCACCACTCGTTTTGCAACGACAGCAACCGTGAATTGTGGTTGCTCGTATCGGTAAGCCAACGCCAAACGACCCATCAATCCAGCTTGCTGTTTATCAGCAGTCGCTAACGATACTACCCCACTCACTTGTTCCGGACGCACTTCGTAGACTTCCTCGAAACCAGACTGCGTACGAATTGCCAGCACACCCTGATCACGAAAAGTATCTTCGATCATGAATTTTGGCACGGACAAATGAAACTCGTCCCAATCGTCCAACCAACCCTCCGGCACACGTTTTGCCAGCAAGACAACATTGTGTACTTCCCCAAATGTTCTCCTAGTTGGGAACTTCGCATGTAACCGGCGAACTCCCATCCCATCAGTCGTCTCGTGATATGTCAACTGCTCGGAACCGCTGTGTAAACTCACAATATTCCATTGAGCCGGAACTTCGATCGTAAGCGAGTACAGATCGTCGAGTTCCGGAAAAATACTAAAGGAGGCGCTGACCGTATGATTGCTTTGATTCAAGGACAATTGAGTCGTGGTCTGAACGTGAATCCTGTTCTCAGGGTGAGTTACTTCTGCACTGATCTCATAATCGGACTGCGGAACATAATAAGTTCCCAAGACGCGAATCAACGGCGCACCTGGCTCAACAACAAATATCGACTCGGGCAGCGCTTGCTCAAGAATTTGCGTATCAAGGGCAATTACCCCATCTGTTTCCAGTGAGTTAATGGCCAGCCTACGATCCGCTAAAATACCGACGACTCCGGTGGACACCAAAATATCCAAGGGTTCAATTTTCGGAAATGACCATTCATCACGCGCCGGATTGCTATTCAATGCTGTGATCTTGATCAACAGGTCTTCCGTTTGTGGAGCCCGCATTTCAACTGTCAATATTTGTTGGGAATCCTCCTCTGCCACCGACCAACGTGAAACGCCAGGGGCTTGCACGTCGGTAACCTGAAAACCAGCAGCTATAGCAAACCGGAAATCCGAGGCGGCGCCTTGTTGCATTTGCATTGAAAACGTCCCGTGCAATCGCTGAATAGCCTGTGTCAATTCTGCCACGAGTACATTGCGGGCAACCACAATCTCCTCAGTCTTGAGCCGTTTATTATTGAGCGACATGGTGATCCGCAATGGCCCAGGCTTGGCCATCAGTTCAAAGCGTGTGACGTTTTGCTCTTCATCGATTGTGCGTTTTAAAACGCTCGCACCTGATTTAATTTCAATATTCCCCGGCACAATCAAATCGATTTTCGAATTTGCTGCGTGTGGCAATAACACCGTCAGCGTCTGCTCAGCCGCGGCGTGCTGTACGGATGCTGACATTGAGAATTGCGCCTGTGATTTTCCGATGCTAGGCAGCAGCAACCGAACCAACTGTTCCGAATCGCGTACCAACGAAGCCGCATTTTCGTCTACGGTAACATTGAGAATTGAAACGCCTGAAAACCCCAATGGCAGTTGTTGTAAACCGGCAGCCAGCGACTCGACTTCAAAATCACCGACAATCAATGCCGAATCACCGAAAATGTTGATTCGATATTTGGCGGCAAGTAATAACGATTGTTGTGGCGGAATGTCACCTGGTTTAATATTTGCCTTCTTTAACAAATCTTCATACTCGTTACGGGGCAAGTAGATTCGCTGAATCCCAGATGCCAAGACCGTCTTTAGATCGTCAAAAGGCACGTAGATTTCGCGCTTCATTTCGCCTTGCTGGGCAATCGCTGTCGGCGCGGGACCAAAAACAGCGGACCAAGACAATAACATGAGTATTGATATTCGCAGCCACCGAGACATGTTAGTTTTATTGGGAGTCGTTCTCATTATTCATCTCCCTCGCTATTTAAGTCGTCGTCATCGCTGACCAGATCATCAGGTAACTCGTCAGGTTCCGCTTGACTATCCTCGCCGTGTAATAACTCTTCCACAAATTCATCCGCACCCCGTTCTTCTTCGTTTGGCGTTTTCATATCTCCTTGGCTCTCGCTTGCGTCCTCGCGATCCTCAGTCGCATCAACGGCATCAACGGCATCAACGGCGATAATAGCTACATCTGTGTCCGCGTCATCTTCAGCAGTGTTGTCAATAATCACATCCGTTGCAACAACTGTATCTAGCGAAAACAACTTGCGGCAAATACGAAAACAAGGTTTCAAACAATCCTTGATAACCCAAATTATGGACATTAAACACATACCAAGAAACAAGCCGGAAAACGGCATGTGACTCGCCATGATCGGTTTAATCAAAACGACCCCCAGACTCGCAGACACGAGAACCAAGACTGTAATTATTTGATTACGTACTCCCAACCAAAGTCCACCGAGAGTAACCACCACTAAGAATCCAAACATTATCATATGGAAGTTAGAAAGTGATACCGTAGACAACTCCAAAGGCGACGCACTCGGATTAATTGCAGAAAAGACCAGCGTGCCATGGTTGCTGAATTGGTTTCCCAACTGCACGTCAACCTTGGCTTGGGTAATATTATTCAATAGTGAATGAACATCTACATTTCCCTCTGATTCCGAATAGTAAAGTAGATCACGTTGGATAGTTTCTAAGAATGAACTCGGTAAGTGGTCATCCCAATCACCCGAATAATCCATCAAAACGGTATCCGACGGTAAGTGGACAACCATAAATATTTGATTGATCGCGTGCAGGTCCGTAAAATTGGGAATACGCACGGTAAAGCCATCGGACTCAATCGAATATTTCAATTCCAACACAAAGTCTTCACCCGGAGTGATAGTGTTGAGCGGAATCAAATAGGTCTCTTGATCACCCGTAGTGGTACCCTTTTCAATCCCGACGGCCTCGCCGTTAATGGAAAGTGGATCATTTGGAATCTTCGACCCCTTGGGAAATGTGACCGCGATTCGTTGAGCAGCGCTTTTGACTCGATACACCGCGTGGACTCGCGATTTTCCACCTTTGGCAATTTGAACATCAATTACGCCTAATTCGATTGCCGAAAGTTCAATGGACTCTAGTTCATAACGGTGAATGTCCAGTTTTACACTCCATGCTTGGTGGAATTCCATTGCAACCGCAGCACCCTCTATCTGCGTCTCTGTCGAGCCTAACTTGAGGTCATAACGTGGATCAATGGGTCGTACACCGTCGGATTCCGCGGGAACGACATCTAAATTTTCAGCTTTCTTGATTACAATTTGCCCCCAGCTTCTATGCACCTCTTTTGGCGTTAATGGGTTCAGTGAAACACTGGCGGCGGACCCGACTTCCAAATCGTCTAATGATTCTATCCAAGACAACTCGACTTGAAATGCACCAAAAAGCTCTCGATTTGAAATCAACTGCCAGGCCGTGTAATCGGCAGCAAGGTCATCGGGTCGCGGAGTAATAACAGACTCTTGGACCAATTTCGAGTCATTGCGGATCTTCTCAATCAAACTAGTCGGAACGTCTAATCTAAGTTTTTTCACACCGCTATAGCGGACGTCATAGGCTAGTGTTACCGAGTGATTGATGATTCCGGATTGCACATCAGCAATCACTAACTGCCCCACTTCGATCTGAGGCTGACGACGTTCAACGGAGAATGTCGGATTGAATGATTCATTGGCATACCTGAACGCGTGTACTGCTAGCGAACTAGCGACCCTGCTGACTTGTACCAAGCCCGCAATGCTCGGTTGCACCTCGCTAATAGCCACACTCTGCCCACCGGCAGTATCCACCGGCGTTACTCGCAAACCCTCTGGAGCGAGTACCGTCACATTACCTTGAACATGCTCGACACTTGCAGCGACGATGCGCGGCAACGAGAAAGTGTATTCGGACGCCTCGCCCGTAGGGGTCAACAGATTTACATCGGTACGCACCTTTTCGACAGAAACCAGCAGCGCCACATGGCCTACAGCTTTCCGCGAAAAATTCACTCTGTATTTCCCCGGAGCGTTCTCTACCGCGTGATGGTTTTCGACAACAGCAGCCGTTACGTTCGCCGCAGCAATTCCCCTCACACTTCGAATACGATAACCCGCGGGAACATCATAATCTACGTGAAATAATCCAGCGCGTTGAATGTCCAACAAAGTCGTTACACTCATTCGGGTCAATTGAGGAGTGATTTGGATCGTGACAAATTCCTCCACAGTGACACGAGGTTGCAGTTTTTCAATTTTGAGGACGAGTTCATATGGCAATGCCGCATAGCGGTAAACGAAGTCCCAACCTTGACCAGCATTAACTTCAGCGGCATCCACTTGTAGCAGCCCCGTTCGCGTATCAACATCTGCCCGCAGGTCACCTTCCACTTTGACCATCACAAGTCCTTGTTGCCGTGACACGTTTAACGCTTCGATCTCAGGAATGGTGACATCAACCGATTCGTTTTGCATACCGACTTCAAGATCAAACCGTTCCAACTCGATATTAATGGTTTGTGTCGAGTCCGCTGGTTCGAATAACTCGATCGTAATAATTTGATATCCCTCTTCCAGGGCGACATCCCAGCGTCGAACATTTGCATCAAATACGCCGGAAATCTTCTGTCCCACAGGAATCCGCAGCTTTAATTCAAGTAACTCACTGCGTGTAATTGCATAGACGATCTGGGCTTGTGTTCGCTGAGACCCTTCGCCGATGACAACACTTTGACGCGTCTGTACTGTAGCTAATGCCTGCAATCCCGCAGCACCTTCGCTGCGTGGTGTCCAGTCGATATGAACTTGGGGTGTTAAACCGAAGAAGGCAATCAATACAGTTTCAGTTGAGGGTACTGCCGGCGGTGCTGGATCACCCGTCGGATTATCCCGTGCAGCGCCATCCTGTGTTTCAGTGGCAGCCACTAGCGGCTGCACATTTACTTTTACGCCTGGATCAGCAATCGTGATTTTCCAGCGATTAATGGATGCTTGGGGAGCTTGGAATGAAACTTGATTCAAGCCCGGTGATTGATTGTAAGTCCGCGCGTATTGGAGATCCAAGACAACATCCGATGCGTCGCTTTCCTGACGCTCCATCAACAAAAAATATCCCTGCCCCAGTCGAAAAATGATACGAGCAGTTTCACCGTCGATCTCTGCCTCAGAGATTGCCGCATCCGCTAAACGCAAGGGGATTTCATGCCAGCCTAGCCCCAGCATCTGAATCGACAACTTGGCGGAAACCTGCATAACATCGCCGCGGACTGTCGCTTCAGACGAGATCGATGTAATCATTGACCTCAGAGGAATCGAAACAGGATTGTCCACTGCATTCTTTGCGCGGGCAGCTTGCCATAATTTTTGGAATTCATCATACGGCAAGAAAACGCCGCGCGAGGGGGACTCAAACACTTTTGATAATTTGTCGTACGGAACGTAAATCGTCTGTTCGAATAACGAGTTCTTTTTCTCGCCCGCAATATCCGCTTGTTGCGCCGCTGGGGCCGCAACCGGCGGAGCTTCCTGTGATCGCACAATACCTGGAACGTAATAAAGAGATACTGCTATTAACAGACTTAATAGCAGTTGATTAGTTCGTTTCAACATCGAGTCGTTTCCCTGTTCTAAATTTCAACAATAAGTTGAGTGGAGGAAGGATTTGCTGCGTTTTTTCAACACTGCGTAATGTCGTAACTGCGTATTGCCAGAAGCGCCTATTTTAACACAAACGAGTAACTCATCGCGTAGCTACATAAACCATAATGATTAGCAAATACGCCCTAAAGCAACAGCCTTACGGTTAAGACGCATGTTTTGAGTAAAATGTTCCCAAAATATCCTGCACAACTGTCATAAACCAATCGATTGGCGGGGAAGTTCTATTTTAACAAGCGATGAACTTCGCTGGCCATTAAATTGCCACCTGCCGCTGTCACCGAGACAAGCAACTCGAATCGCTGCGGCCGCGTTGAGTCATAGTGATTGGTAATTCGCACTTAGGTTCAGTTTGCGATGCTTGTTTAGGTTATCATGTTTACTTGTACTTTTGGGTCCAGACAAACCACCAATCACTTAATGCATCTATTCATCGCCGACCTACAGATTCACGAGCTAACGCATTTTTCGGTCCTTGATTGGATAATTGTGGCGATTTATCTTTCGATATCGCTAGTCATTGGTATCTATGTGACGCGATTTGCCACGAATATGGACGCCTATATCGGCGCTGGCCGCAGCGTTGGGCCATGGTTAGGTGTCGCGACGATGACCGGAACGGAAATGGGTCTCATCACCGTCATGTATATGGCGCAAAGTGGCTTCGCGGGTGGCTTTGCCGCCTTTCATATGGCGTTAATAGCAGGTGGAGCCACATTATTTGTTGGGCTTACCGGTTTCATCGTAAAACCATTGCGTGCGCATCGAGTATTGACGATTCCCGAGTATTACGAAAAACGCTATGGCCGTAAAGTTCGCGTTGTCGGTGGCATCATTTTATCGGCGGCCGGCATTTTAAACATGGGATTATTTTTACAAGTCGGCGCAAAATTCATTGTCGGTGCAACAGGCTTGCCAATCGATGGTAATGCTCTGATTATCGTCATGACGATTCTGTTGATTCTAGTTCTTGTATATACCGTGCTCGGCGGTATGATCTCAGTTATCATCACCGACTACACCCAGTTCGTCGTCCTATCTGTTGGCGTCATCGTGACAACCGTCTTAGCAATTTACACCATCGGGTTGGACTCCATGTATGAGGCTGTCAAAACGGGGATGGGCCGCAAAGGTTTTGATCCGACGGATCCCGGTGGTCCTTTTGGCCCAGCATACGTTACTTACCAAATCATTGCCGCCGGTCTCATCGGCTGTGCGGTCTGGCCAACTGCAGTCTCTCGCGCACTCGCAATGGAATCACCCGAAGCAGTCAAAAAACAATACGTACTATCAAGCGTCTCATTTACGATTCGTTTTTTGATTCCCATGTTTTGGGGTGTGGCTGCCTACACGTTCGTTACTCAAATCCATCCCGAACAATCTTCTCTATTCATCGGCGTTAATGCAGTTGAAGATGCGGGGCTCTATGCAATGCCCGCATTTCTAGGACAACTGCTGCCGATCGGAGTTTTAGGAATCATCACAGCCGCTATGATTGCCGCGTTCATGTCGACCCATGATAGTTATTTGCTTTGTTGGAGCAGTGTCATTACGCAGGATGTAGTAGCACCTCTGCGTCAAACACCGATGTCAGCCGCCGCCCGCATCAAGCTAACTCGCATTTGTATTGTGTTGATTGGCATCTTCATCTGGGCTTGGGGACTGTTCTACAAAGGCAGCGACCGCATCTGGGATTACATGATCATTACAGGCGCCGTGTACTTTACCGGGGCACTCGTACTGCTTGCCGGCGGTTTGTATTGGAAGCGAGCGAGTCGAGTCGGAGCGATGCTGGGACTCATTTTCGGGGCGTCAGCTATATTAGGGCTCGAGCCAATCCGCATCACCCTTATTAACTGTAGCTGTTACATCCTCAACGCCGACGCGACCTATTGGATTGAAGCGATAACGTCCTCGGTAGTCGGCCTCATTAGCATTGGCCTAACACTCATTGTATTTATACTCGGTTCTTTCATCTGGCCCGATGCAAAACACCTCCAAACAAATCCAGTAAATGACATACCGGAGTCCCAATAATGCTAGCGTATTATTTAATTGCTGACATCACATCCGAACAAGTCGAATTCCATCACTGGTTCACGTTTTGGATTAGCATTCTTTTGATCGCCTTAACCATTTTCTCGGTCATGGCTTGTGTCGTCACGGTGAAAGGTTGGTTTGAAATTAAAACAATGCTTCAACGCCTCAGCCAACTTACCGAAGAATCAGAAAGTGATGACATCCAATCCTAGGGCGTCTTGTCATCCCACGATCTCATGCACCACACGCCCATGAACGTCGGTTAAACGAAAGTCGCGACCGGAATACTTGAACGTCAGTTGCTTGTGGTCGATTCCCAGCAAGTGCAAGATCGTCGCGTGCATATCATGCATATGCACCTTATCAGTCACCGCTTCATGGCCAAATTCATCAGTTGCACCAAATGCAAACCCAGGCTTCACACCACCGCCTGCTAGCCACATCGTAAAACCGCTGGGGTTATGATCACGCCCAGTTCCATTAGCCTGTGAATACGGAGTACGTCCAAACTCGGAACCCCACCACACCAACGTATCCTCGAGCAATCCACGGCGTTCTAGATCGGTAAGAAGTCCAGCGACCGGTTTATCCACTTTTTTGGCATGATCCATATGTTTCGGCATATTGGAATGCTGATCCCACGCCGGATTCGCTCCGGCATCTCCATAGGTCAACTGAATGTAACGCACGCCCGACTCAGCCATTCTACGGGCCATCAAGCATTGCCTACCAAAACTCTCAGTGACTGCATCATCGATCCCGTACAGTTTGTGCGTCTCGGCCGTCTCTAGCTCTAAATTAAGAACCTGAGGTGCGTTGTTCTGGATACGCCAAGCAAGCTCATATGATTTAATGACCGCATCCAGTTCGGCATCACCCGTTCGATTCTTAATTTGTTGAGCATTGAGTTTTTGTAATAGCTCGAATTGCCTTAGCTGCACGTCGGTTCGATAACGGCCGTTAACTAAATTGCGAATCTTCGCATCAATCGCTGGTCGCCCTGCACTACCCAGCGTCGTCGCAGCGTGCACTGGCGATAAAAATGCGCTGCCGTAATTCCGCGCGCCGCCGTTACCTGGCGATGGACAAATCGAGACAAAACCCGGCAGATTATCATTTTCGCTACCAAGCCCATAATGAATCCAAGAACCCATCGAAGGGCGGACAAAGTTGTGGGCACCACAATGTAAAAACAAAGTCGCCGGTCCATGTGCGACGCCTTCGGTATGCATCGAGTGCACCATGCACAGTTTGTCGACATGCCGCGCGGTTTCTGGAAACAAATCCGATACCATGCGGCCACTTTCACCATAGCGACGAAACTTCCACAACGCCTTCATCAAAGTTTGCTTGGTGCTACGTTCACCCGTATTCGCAATCGTCCGGTCGTCATCAAACGCAATGGACTCACCATCTCGTTTTTCCAAGATTGGTTTGTAGTCAAACGAATCAACGTGACTCGGACCGCCCTGCATAAAGATGAAAATGACTCGTTTTGCGCGAGCTGGGATTTTTGTTTTTTTACCCAGAGTAACATCGTGATTTTTCACCGGACTAGCCATCGCGGGTTCATTCAACAAGCCCGCCAGCGCGATGCTGCCAAAGCCGCACCCGACTGCTTCCAGTGCTGAGCGTCTAGTAAGTTGTTGAGCCTTGTTCATATCATTACCACTGATTAGCCGTAGCGGGTCCCTGAATAATTAGTATACATACCTAAAATCAACAGATGCAAAGATTGTCTGAATGAGCTGTGTCAACTTCTCTTCCTTGGTGACGTCACTTAACGAATCATCGTCCATAAACTTTGTAAAAAGCAGTATTTCCTGCGGTGTTGCCGTGCGACCAAATGCTAGCTGCACTAATCTTTTAACTCGCAGGACGTCATCCAACTCCGGGTCACTTAGCGACAACCTTGCCGTTTTTTGCGCCAAATCCATCACCAGTTCGCTATTCATCATAAATAGCGCTTGGGGAGCGGACGCACTGACATCACGTTGCCCAACAACCATACTTGGGTTCGCAAAATCAAACACGTCCATGACTTCAGCCACTGAGTTTCTTAGTACAGGCCAGTAGACAGCGCGACGGCGACTGGAGTGCTGATAGTTGTAGTCGTTTTTGGCCTCAGCGGTGATCTCCGACCCTCCCATACGGCGGTCCAAGTCACCACTTATGTCTAGCATCGCGTCGAGTATACACTCTGCGCCTAGTCGACGTCGGTTCATGCGACTGAGTAATCTATTCTCGGGATCCACTTTTATACTTTCTTCGGTCATCGCAGAACTCAATCGATACGTACGCGACAATACAATTTCGCGTATCAGGCTCTTAGTGGACCACTGACCTTCCTGTAGTCGTAGCGCCAAATAATCCAACAACTCCGGATGCGATGGAAGTTCTCCGGTCGCTCCAAAATTATCAACACTACGGACAATTCCAGTACCAAAGAGCCAATGCCAAATCCGATTTACAAATACACGGGCAAGCAAGGGGTTGTCGCGATCAGCCAACCACTCCCCTAATTCATGGCGACCGCTTTCTTTGCCGCTAAATACAATACCTGTTGAAACTGGAACGACCTGCAAGAATCCGCGAGGCGCCGTTTCGCCCAAGTTGTGCACATCACCACGCACGTGGATTGATGTATCGCCGATTTCTTCCTCCTCCTGCACCGACATAACCAGCTGACGCTGAGGTTGTCGCGCTGTTAGTTTCTCTAGCTGCGATTTAAGTTCTTTTAATTCGGCTGCGGTCCGTTTCTCGTCACGTACGCCTTTGGCGATCTGAGTCTGTTCGTCCGCCTCAGCTACCGTCAAGAACTGCACCGCATCAATAATCGCGTGCCCAGTCGTCGCGGTCGTCTCAACTAGCACCTGAGCTCGTTCACTCGCTTTGAACGAAAATCTTCCCAACGATATCAATCGATTCTTGATGGGTGGCACGACGGTTTGATCGATAATGATAGTTGTTTTTCCCGCAGCATGACTGACCGTAACCGGCAAAGTTTTCGTGCGGTTACTGCCCGGTGTAAAAGCAAAGCGAACCTCGTACTCGCCATCGAGCCCAGCAGGAGTTTGAAACAAGGCAGTTTTGTCACCCTTTCCCTGATCGCCATCATGTTGATAACCACTGCCAATATAGGATTTCGTCGACATTGAGCGTTGCCACGAACCTGTCAACACAGCTTGTTCATCATCCAGCACAATGCCAGCTAAACTAGCCACCGTAAGTGGTTGGTCCGTATTCACTTTGCCCTGTAGTGCCGCAATACGTTGTTGCAGCGCCAGACTTGCCGATTTAAATTGCCGCGCCGCGTTTTCGACCGATTCGGACTGTGGAAGTGGAAGTTCAATCCATTTCGAAACATTCGAATGGTTCAGAGTTTTCGTGTTTCGAAGAATTCCAGCTAAGGCATAGTAGTCTTTGGTTGGGATCGGGTCGAATTTATGGTCATGGCAACGAGCACACGCGATCGTCTGGCCGAGGAAACCTCTAAAAATGGTATCCAATTGCTCATCTACCACGTCCATTCGAAGTTTTGCTTTGTCTTGATCTTCAAGATTCGAGTTTCCTAGAGTCAAAAATGTCGTCGCGACCAGATGTTCTTGTCGCTGCCGATAACCGTCGGCTAACATCAAATCTCCGGAAATCTGCTGGCGAACAAACTGATCAAATGGGCGATCTTCATTGAATGAATCAATAACATAGTCTCGGTACCGCCAAGCCTCTGGGAAAAGGAATCCACGCAGAGTAATTGATTCCGCATACCGCACCACGTCCAACCAGTGACGACCCCAACGTTGACCGAATTCAGATCGCGCCAACAATCCATCAACGACTCGCTCGACAGCATCAGGCGAGCTATCCATTAGGAAAGCATTTTGATCAGTGACTGTAGGCGGCAATCCTGTTAGGTCAAAAGTTAATCTCCGCAACAACACCTCACGTGAAGCCAAGGATCCTTGTTGAAGACTAGCTGCTCTCAGTTTTTCGTTTATAAAACCATCGATTTGATTGCCGACGTCCCCGTGATCTTCTGCAGCGGTCCGCGATACTGACGGCAAGTCGTATTGCAGAGGTTGATAGGCCCAAAACTTACGTCCTGCCGCTAGGTCGATTCCAACCGTTTCTTTTACTTCACCCGACGCTTTCGTGCGAGGGTCTGCCATACCACTGGAAATCCATTTGCGAAAATCCGCGATGATGGCATCGGACAATTTGCCCGTCGGTGGCATTTCAAATGATTCGTAAGCGAGCGACGACAACAACAAACTTTCAGCAGGTTTGCCAACAACAACAGCGGGGCCGCTTTCGCCTCCACGCAGTAAGCCTTGGCGGGTGTCTAATAACAGGCCACCTTTAAGCTCATTCTTGTTGGCAGCTTGTTGTGAATGGCACTTATAACATGACTTCACCAAAACTGGACGAATCTTAGTTTCGAAAAACTCAAGTTCTTGCGGGGTCCATTCCTCTGCCAACAACGACACGGCGAACGAATTTATCGCTATCAAGACAATAATTATGTGAGTGATGAATTTCATTGCGTGTACGGTAGGAGTCCAGGATCAAGTTTTTGATGAACGTGGCGGTTATGCGATGATTTTAGGCGACAAAACGATTATAACATATGACTTATCACAACTTGCCGACATTCTTTCAGGAACACATCATGGGTGCCATTTCCATTCTTATCATTTCGATATTGATTGTCGTCATAGGAATACTCGTGCTCCGCTTGCATGCCTTTTTAGCGCTCACATTTGCAGCACTTGTGGCAGCTTTCCTGACAACGGATGCCGCATTAGACCACTATGCCCAGGATGAGGCAATTGTCGCATTCGAGAAGATGCATGGAGCTGAACCGGAGGCCGCTGCGTATGCCGATACTGACAAAGAGCAATTTGAAAACGACTTGGCCGATTACATCGCACTTCGCAGTACAGCGATAGAGCTTTACAAAAAGGACTATCGAAAACAAACTCCCATGATGCGGGTCGCTCTCGGTTTTGGATCAACCTGCGGAAAAATTGGCATTTTGATCGCCATGGCATCCATTATTGGAAAATGTTTGCTCGACAGTGGAGCGGCAGATCGTATCGTCCGCACCACATTAAATTGGCTAGGTGAAAAGAATGCTGGCACCGCCTTTATGGGAAGTGGATTTCTATTATCGATTCCCGTCTTTTTTGACACAGTTTTCTACTTGATGATCCCATTAGCCAAAGCGACGCGATTGCGGACAGGAAAAAACTACCTTTTGTTTATATTGGCAATCGTCGCCGGTGGATCCATGGCCCATTCACTCGTCCCACCCACACCTGGCCCGTTGATTGTTGCCGAAGAATTCAATGTGAACCTAATCACGATGATCATCGCTGGGTGCTGTGTTGGTTTGTGCAGTAGCGTTGCTGGATTGACATTTGCAAAATGGATCAATCGCCGTATGGAAATTCCACTCCGCGACAGTGCCGACGCTAGCTTGGATGAATTGGAAGTTCAAGCCGCGCGAAGCGAACATGATCTGCCACCATTTTGGTTGTCACTGCTACCGATCGTTCTGCCTGTAATCCTAATCGCTTGTGCGACAGCTACAAAGACATACTTTAAAAACCTCGGGGGATCTGCACCCGCCCAATGGATGGAGACGATCAGACCTACCGTCGAAACACTAGGCGATAAAAACATTGCCTTAATTATTGCGGCTCTGATAGCCATGGGCACATTATTTGCTCGACCTAGCATGACTCGTAACAAACTGGCCACTGCCATCTCAAACGCTTTGTCCAGCGGTGGAATAATCATTCTCATTACATCGGCGGGCGGCGGATTCGGCGCAGCTATTCGTCAAAGTGGAATTAAAGAAGTCATCGCAGGTACGGGCGCTGAAACAGCGACGATTGGAACACTGTTGCTAGTCTTTGCGCTGACTACACTTATCCGCACCGCCCAAGGCTCATCGACCGTTGCCATGATTACCGTCGCCAGCATTTTCTCGCCGTTAGCTCTGCAGCCTGATCTATTGCCGTATCATCCGGTCTACTTGGCACTGGCCGTGGGCTGTGGATCCAAACCAATTGCTTGGATGGCGGACAGTGGATTTTGGGTCATTTGCAAAATGAGCGGCATGACAGAGGCCGAGGCGCTGCGGACCATAACGCCTATGAGCATCATCATGGGGATAGTAGGCCTTGGTGCGACCTTGATTGGAGCGCTATTTTTCCCGCTTGTATAAGAGTCGTAGCAACACTATCTTTTCTAGATTACATCCACTTTTCCCAATTCCCCTAGCACCCATAACATGTCCGACGCGCAACTGAATACATTACGACTCTATACGAATCTTTCCAACGCAGCAGCTGGCGTTGATGCCTTTCAAAGTGCGCGACGACTGGGCGTTTTTGATATTTTGAAAAATGGACAGCAGACGGCAGTGCAAGTGGCAACTGCTTGTAACCTGCATCCCGAACGGACCGAAATTCTGCTTGATATACTATGTGGGCTCTTGATCCTTGAACGTTATCAAGACGACTATGCATTGAGCCAAGTGATGCATCTATTGACTCCTCATGATGACGATTTAGGGCAAGCTGATCGAACCGATATTGACGATTTCATGCGGTCCAAACAACCGTGTAAGAATCGGATAACCGCTTACCGCAATCGCATTTCAACTGCCCAATGGCAAGCGACACCGGCGGCGATGGATGTTGTTAAGTATTTGAGTTTGAGCCAACAAACGGAACCTTTAAACATACTCGACGTTGGTTGTGGCACCGGAGTGTGGAGTTTACCGATTGCCCGACAAGACCCAGCAGCTCGTATCACTTTCGTAGATCATCAACAACCCGTCGATGTCGCTTGTCGCACGGCGGAAACTGTTGGTATGGACGGGCGTTTCGCTACGATTATCGGCGATCCCTTGACGACCGATCTCCCTAAATCACAATTCAATTTAGTTGTAGTCGCAAATCTATTGCACCTGATTCCCGCTGACCAATGGAAGTCTTTGCTAGGACGTCTGATCGAGGCGATTGCTCCGCAGGGACGGTTGTTGATTGTGGATGTATTTCCAGGACAAGAAAATGGCGACATTACGCGGGCTACATTTAAATTAGAGCTCAGCATGCACGTTCCCGGTGCGGCCTTATGTGATCCATTGACACTACAGGACATTCTCGTGGACTTAGGCGCCGAAAAACCTCAGTACGCCCACATCGACGCCTCACCCCATATCTACGGAATGATGTTGGCCGCAGTTAATACGTAGCCCAACGATCTCATGGTGTAACTTGCATCGCCGCTTTCTATTCGGTGCGGGTGTTAGTCGGCAGTGTGGTTACCAACTGCAGTTGTGTAAGTTCCGGCAAACAGCGATAGCGAATCGACTGCAAACCGCTAATGCCGCGAGTCACATGCAAAGTCGTCTCACGTTGATAAAAAACACCACTCGCATATCTTACGCCGTAACGACTAGGAGTCACAATTGGCCCGACAAAGGGGACGCGAATTTGACCGCCATGAGCGTGTCCGCCCAGCATGAGATCAAATCCATGATTCTGGCCCCAACCAAATAAATCTGGCGTATGCACCGCAGCTAATCGCAAGGCAGTTTCCGTGGTCCGGATATCTGGCGCCGTCCCAATCCAAGGTTGTTCGTTTCCGGACAACAAAACCTGATGTCCTTGAAACTCTCGGATTACCGATTTTCCACCTAGGTCAATACACCCCGCCCGCGCCATCGCCTGCCGAACAACATCTCCGCTTTGATTACGAATATCATGGTTCCCCAATACGTAATACACGTTCCCTTGATCTGCAATTATCGAAAACAACTCCTCAACCCACGGCAGCAACTCGGGGTTATCAATAATATCTCCTGTTACTATTACCAAATCAGAATTTAAGTTGACAACGCGTTGCATCAAGAATTCAAAATACGCTTTACCTAACTTTCCCGTCAGGTGCAGATCTGAAAAGTGTGTAATGGTCATTCCATTGAGCGCCGCTGGCAATCGTTCCATTAAAATCGATTTAACATTCACTTCTAATTTTTGTACTTCATTCCATTTAAATCGAGACCAGCGAACGCCCTTGGACACGAGATCCGCTTTAACTTCCGCTCGTACATCAATACAACTCCGCTGCAGTAACGACCATCGTGATTCGCAGCGATCTCGCCACACGTGAAAGACTCGCAATGTAGCGGTTACAACGAGGACTGCCGTAACCACGGTATAATACCCAACATTTCCCAGAACCTGCGAACGCACCAGCACTAGAGGTGCTGCCAATCCTGAGCCATCTTGATCTGGCTGGTTTGAAATCCAAGCAATGGCTGGATAAACGCTGCCGACGAATGCCCCTAGATAGATAAACTTCTTAACAACACGTTCCCAGCGGTGTTCAATTCCGGACCCTTGCAGACGATTTATTGCAATCGTACATACAGCGACGTGCCCAAGCATTGCGACCGTGTAAATCAGGCTATTCAGCGCCAGAGTGGTGAACATTTAAGAATTCGGACCGGATGCCGACGTCGAACTTCCGTGCAATTTAAGCACGGTCTCTATAACGTCCAAGAGTTGGACGAGACGAAACGGTTTATACAGAACAGCATTCGTATGTAATCCAGCTTGTCGTGCTTTGACAATCGAATGCCCTGGATCGTAGCCGAAGCCAGTCATCAAAATAAGTGGGACGACGTCCAACATATCCTGTAACCGCAACATCAATTGATAGCCGCTGAAATCCGGCAATCCAATATCGGAGATTATCGCATTGTAGCTTTCATTGCCGTCGGTGTTGCGAACCATATAGACCGCTTCACCACCGGTCTCAGCAGTCTCGACAATACAACCGAAGCGTTCCAATAAAGAATGGGCATCGTTACGCACCGATTCATCACTGTCGACAACCAACACTCTCTGTCCCACTAAGAACGGATGACGTTCGATCGCCACGCCCGGGGGAACTGCTTCCGCCGGAGCCATGTCCTGACCAATCTTATGAATCACTTGCCGCACATCCCGCGCGTTGCGCAAAATTCGACGCAAACGCTGTTCAACTTCCGGCGCGTGACCAATATAACATTCCATCACGTTAACCGCGTCATTGAGAATCTTATCGATCGGCAGGGCGACCTCACGGTGAATTGCCTCGACGCTTTTTTGAGCAGCATTCGTCTTTTGAGCTACTAATAAATCAAGCGTATTGAGCGCCATGGCGATGTTGCGAACGAATAGTTCCAAAAAGTGCATGTCACTCTCTGAAAAAGAATCCTCTTCGGGGCTCTCGACATTAAACGTACCAATCACAACGGAGTGCCATTTCAGCGGTACAGTCAAAGAACTCTTGGCACCACTGAACGATTGGATAAATAGGGGGTCGTTCGCTACGTCCTCGACCAAATAGCTTTCGCCAGTCGCAGCCACATATCCAGTCACACCATTGGCATGCTTACTGACTACCAATGAACGTTCGGCAGCTTCTTGGTCGATTCCGGCGGACAACAATCCTTGTAGTTTACCCGTCCCTTGGTCCAACAAGCGAATTTCCACATAATCATAAGCCAAGATGGATTGCGTGTAGTGCAGGATATTTGATTTCAGCAACTCAATTCGGTCTTGCACATCCATTTGGAAGACTTCTTCAGGCGACAAGTTCGACAACTCAACTCCCGCTTCATGAATTGCATTCAATTTTTGTCGATATCGTTCATCCGAAGTCACATCCTGAACAAACACCAATATTTCTAAAGGCTCGTCAGACGCGACATCGGAATCGTTCATCAAGTTGGCTTGTACGCGGTAGAACTGTTCCTCTTTCGATTTAATCAAGCATCGCGCTGCATGTGTTGATTTGATTGTTTTCAGACACGGACATTTCATTCCGCCGATAATCTCTCCATCACCTAAGGCCTCATAAAGATTAAGGCCGACTGTATTTTCGCACTCGGCCCAGGTGTTTAGTTGTTCGTTTGCCCATAAGACATTCTGTTTTTCATCGACGATCGCTACTCCCTGTGGGATTTGCTGTGTCGCCCGAATCAAGTCACTGATTTCACTTAGATTCGAACCATCGCCACTGCGACCCATAAAGACGCCATCAAAACACTGCTCCCGCATGAGACGGCGAGCGTCGCTCCAAGTCGCGGCGACTTCTAGATCTGCCGCTTTACGCAAATTCTCCGCTACTGACGACTCAGCTTCTGCGGTTGATCCTACGACTAATATTTTGACACGTTCAGTCAACACTCAACTCCACGGTTACGGCGTCTTACCCGAGTGAGAATTTCCACCATATCAATGAAATGGAGGCTTCTCTAACATCGACTTCCGTAAAGTGAAAAATCCACTAATATTCGCTTAGACTTACCGTTGCGGTAACATTACGTCAACGCTTACCGCTCTAAGCAACCTCAGGGCTATTAGTTTCTTTATACTCTCGCTGACAAGCGTCTCAACTACTCGACTGTAAAAAAAACCACCAAATATCATATTTTTACTTCCCGCTCGTCATAACCCGACTCTGAGCAATGATTCTTGTTGCCACCACCACTGATTAGGCGATAAATAGTACAGCCTCTTTTTAGTTCCCTCACCCAAAAACATCATCACGCCTGCACTGGTCAAACCATGTTAAAAGCGCTAATACTCGGACTCGCAATTTCATGCCTACTACTCGGCATCGAATGCTTAGCCGTAGACCACATCAAACTCGCTCAAGCTGACTCCCGAATCGTTGTCATCCCGGAAATATTTGGGTGGTTACTGATTGGCATTGGCAGTAGCACAACCCTGTATACATTAATCAACCGATCATCGTCAGCGGCAAGCATTAACGTCGACTTGGATACCACTGCAGATACGGACGACGCATTGGATTCACAGCACCAGTGGGACACCACCGATTATGACCTAACGGAACATTATCCCGATGACGAGCAAGACGACGATGAGTATGAGGGATATGATACCTACGATGAAGAAGATTACTTTGATACGGACGAGGAAGATGAATCCGAACCCGAGTTTGATCTTGAAAAATTCAATCGACAATATGATATCGACGAGTTACTCGAAGAATAGTTAACTCAGGACTAATTCTTGCATCGTCATGGTACAATTCCGGTGCCAAATTCAACTATCCAATACCAGTATATAAAATGGCCAAACTTCCCACACCTGCTGACCATCCGACTGCCGACGTCATTATCTATGATGGCGAGTGTCAATTCTGCATACAACAAGTCCAGCGTCTGTACCGTTGGGACGGCAAAAACCGACTAGCTTTTATCTCGCTGCATGACCAGAGTGTGGCCGAAAACTATCCTGATCTAAGTCACGAAGAGCTCATGCAAGCAATGGTGCTTATCGACCAAAAGAATCAACGCCACCACGGCGCGGCTGCCGTCCGCGTAATTTCTCGCAGGCTACCTCGACTATGGAGCCTAGTCCCGTTGCTACATATCCCTTTTTCCATGCCCTTATGGCGAGTGGGATATAAATGGTTAGCCAAACACCGCTACGGCCTCAAGTGCGACGACGGCAATTGCGAAATCCATTAGTATTTCCAGCGCCGTCGACTTCGCACGTAAGTGGTTTGCGGATGCGCCGAGAAACGGCTGAGGTTGACCTACGCGAAATACTCAACGGCGTTACGAAAAATGGCCATGCCAGCGCCTTCGTCTAGCAGCCCTTCACGCGTCCAACGCGGATGCTGAGTGCCATCAATAAATCGTTCAGGGTGCGGCATCAATCCGAACACGCGTCCGGATGTATCACACACACCCGCTACATTTAATTCAGCACCGTTTGGGTTATCTGGAAATCCAGTCGCATCTTCTCCAGCGGGCGTCGTATACGCCAATGCTAATTGACCGTTGCTCACCAAACTTGCAGCAACTTGCTCGCCATCCATCACGAACCGACCTTCAGCATGAGCAATCGGCAAATATATTTGCTCCAGTCCTCGCAGAAATACGCACTTGTCCGACGTCGTCTTTAAATGAACCCAACGATCCTCGTAGCGACCATGGTCATTCCAACACAGCGTCGCAGGCGGATCACCGTTTTCATTATCATCTAGCAAGATTCCCGACTTAATGAGTACTTGGAAGCCATTGCAGATACCCAGCAACAGTTTGTCACTCGCTTTAAACTCCTGCATCAGATCCGCTAAATGATTACGCATCTGATTGGCCAGAATCCGCCCTGCCGCAACATCATCACCGTAGCTAAACCCGCCAGGTATACATAGTATTTGAAAATCCTTGGCCAAATCAGGGTTTTCAAGAATTCGATTAATATGAATCCGCTGCGTCTGGGCACCCGCCCGCTCAAAAGCATGTGCGGTTTCAAAATCGCAGTTCGTACCAGGTGCACGTAATACTAAAACTCGTGGTGTTGCCATTTTTCTCTCTGCTAAAATCTAATTGGACTCAACGGCCAAACGCCGCGCAATCTACCACCGTAGCGGTGACTGCCAAGCTTCTTTCAATTCCGCAATTGGTAAATCCACAGCAACGACATCGTTGTGTGAGATTGACAACTGCTCTGTCTCATCGACCGTCCCCAGCAACTTACAAACTACGTGGGACATTGTCGCTTCGAATGCTTCTTGATTTTCAGGTTTTACTTCACAGACAAATCGTGTGTTGGATTCCGAGAACAGTTTTGTAACCAACTCGGTCTCGCCATCGAACTCGCCATCCGTTTCTACATTGGCCAAATCAACGTTTGCACCTAATCCCCCGGCAAACGCCATTTCGGCCAAGCCGACCGCTAAACCGCCTTCGCTCAAGTCATGACAAGCTCTTACCAATCCCGTCGATATCGCCTGATGAACGGCTCGGAAAATGGGGCGTGACAAGCTTGTGTCAACTTGTGGCACTTGGCCACCTTCCAAGTCTCGTACCAGTGTCCAATGTGAACCACCCAATTCACATGCCGTTTTACCCACTAAGTAAATCGCGTTGCCACTCTCTTTAAAGTCCATCGTCACACATGTACGCGCGTCATCGACTTGGCCCATCGCACTGATTAACAACGTGGAAGGAATCGAAATCGTCTGTTTTTCGCCGGCATCGTTAAACGAGGAAAACTCGTTATTGAGACTGTCTTTACCCGATATAAATGGGGTCTGTAAATCAACGGCCACGTCATAACAGGCCAAAGCGGCTCGTACCAATGAACCAAGCGTTTCCGGCCGATCCGTATATCCCCAGCAGAAATTATCCAAGATAGCAATGCGATCTGGATTCGCACCTACAGCAACACTATTACGAATTGCTTCATCAATACCACTTGCCGCCATATGGTAGGTATCATAATCACCGTACCGCGGATTCATGCCACAAGAGATAGTTAATGCCCGCCACGAATCCAAGACCGGTCGCACAACAGCTGCATCGCCTGGGCCATCATTCGCTACTCCGACCAACGGTTTAATCACACTTCCGGCTTGTACTTCGTGATCATATTGACGGATTACCCATTCTTTACTTGCCACATTAAGGCTACCCAAAATACTCAATAAATCGTCGCCAGCACTTGCCGACGTATCCGTGAAATTAATATCAGTAACTGCTGGTGGCTCATAGAACGCATCTCGCACAACCGGCGGTCGACCGTTATGCAGAAAATCCATTGTCAAATCACCAACCACGTGATCTGCATATTTCAGAACTAGTCGTCCAGTATCTTGGAATTTTCCAATAATATTCGCCGACACGCCTTCGGATTCACACAAGTCATGGAACTCTTGCCAGTTTTCATTGGGCACGCTAAAGACCATACGTTCTTGGGCTTCGGAAATCCAAATTTCGGTGTAGTTCAATCCATCGTATTTCAGTGGGCACTGATCCAGATACACTTCCACACCAATCTCTTCACCCATCTCACCAACGGCACTGGCAAATCCTCCAGCTCCGCAATCCGTTACACAGGTATACAGTCCACGATCGCGTGCTTCAATTAACACATCGAGGACCATCTTCTCGGTAATCGCGTTTCCAATTTGGACCGCGCCTCCGGACAAAGATTCACTATCGCTTGTTAACTCAGCCGAACTAAATGTAGCGCCATGGATTCCATCTCGCCCAGTATGTCCACCGATAGCCACGACCCATTCACCAGCATGTGCTTCCTTGAATGACATTTCACATGGAATAATCCCCACGTTACCTGCATATACCAATGGATTCCCTAAATAACGATCATCGAAGTACAACGCTCCGTTAACCGTTGGAATTCCCATGCGATTACCATAATCACGAACGCCAGCGACAACTCCCTTCATCACCCGCCGTGGATGTAAAACGCCAGGCGGCAAGTCGTCTAAAGCAATATCCGGGTGTGCGAAACAAAAGACGTTCGTGTTACAGATCGGTTTAGCGCCTAATCCAGTACCCATGGGGTCACGAATCACTCCGCCAATTCCTGTGTTTGCACCGCCGTAAGGTTCAAGTGCCGAAGGATGGTTATGAGTTTCTACTTTAAAGACAACATTGAACTCATCATTGAACGTCACAATGCCTGCATTATCTTTGAACACACTAACGCACCAATCGTCAGCGCCTAGATCTTCGCGAATCTGCACGGTTGCTCCAAAGATCGTTTCTTTTAGCATATTGTCGAATTGACGAGCGCCATTCTCATCCCGGTATGCGATCCGTCCAGCCAATGTCTTATGACTACAGTGCTCACTCCAGGTCTGCGCAACGGACTCCAATTCAATATCCGTCGGGTCACGTTCTAAATCCTTAAAATGCTGTTGTATCGTCTGCATCTCCACCAACGTGAGATATAACTGGCCCGTCGAACTTAGGCTTTCGAGTTCATCGTCAGTCAATTCACGAATGGCGACCGTTTTCAATTCGAATTCATACGCGACACCGTGTTCTAACCGATCTAAATCCAGACTGCCGTAAATCACTTGTTCAATGGAATCGTTTGCCAAAATTTTATCGCTAATAACCTGTACGGTTTCGGAGTCAACGTCTGCCAACCAGTACTTACTAAAAGTCCGCACCTGTGTTGCCTGCACGCCACTATCTTGAATGCCCTTAAGCGCCGTCATTGCGACGGGGTCCATGACACCCGGCTTCGGCAGAACGTGCACCAAGCTACTTTCACCAATTGGCGAATCATTCAGCGCGGCGTCACCGACTCGCGCGACCACTGTTTTCTCCACAACATGATCTGCTAAGAGCTTTGCTGCCAGTTGTTGCACTTCCGCTTCACTCAAATCTCCCTCGAGTAAATAACCATGAGCAGCAACCACTCGCACCTGAGCGTCTAGTCCCAGATCGGCAACATCACTTACTATTTCCGCACTACGGCGGTCCACTTGCCCTGTCGCAGGGTAAATATCAACTTCCCAAAGAACCACGTGCTTGTTTTCCTCGTTTAAGGTAACGACTAAGTTTCCGATAATCGCCTTGCTCCAATGCGCAGCGAACTTGTTCAAGATTGTCCATGAATTGCTCCAAACTTTGAAGCACTTCAACGGAATTATCTCGCATGATTTGCACCCATAATTCTGCATCGGCACCAGCGATGCGAGTTGTATCTGCAAAACCGGTAGCCGCTAATTTTAGCTGACCAGCGGTAGGAGTTGCCGCTAAAACCGCTGCCACAGCATGCGGCATATGGCTAATCATGGCTACACTGCGGTCATGTTCTTGGGTGCTCATCGAAACAACAGTTGCGCCAAGATCTTTCCAGAACTTGACGACCTGTTTTTTGGCTTCCACATTTGTTTTTCGCTCCGGCGTTATCACGACAGTGCGATTGACGAACAAGTCACTCGCGGCGTGCTGCACTCCGGGTTTTTCATTGCCGGCTAGTGGATGACTGCCAACAAAATGCACATCTCCGGTATTACCAGTCAAAGCTGCAACAATTGTGCCCTTGGTGCTTCCGACATCTGTGATCACGGCGGCGGACGGTGCATATTGTGATATCTTTTCGGACTGGTCGACAATACAATCCACGGGAGTGCAAACAACGATTAGGTCAGCCTGGGACACGCCTCTTTCAATATTAGTAGTGGATTCTGTGATTGCACCTAACTGAAGTGCTTTGCGTAAACGAGATCGATTACGACCGATTCCAATGATACGTCCCTTAAACCCTCGCTCGCGCAGGGCTAGACCGATAGATCCACCTATCAAACCGACACCAAGAATTGCCACCACCGCAGGGGGCTTCATCGCGAAATCCTTTCCTTCGAGACTCCTAACAGCCCACAGAATACCACATTTAAAATATGTCCACCACCTACCGACGACAAACAACTAAATGAAAACACCAAACAGTTCATTTCACTGGCATTGCGCGCAACAGCCTCTGTTTCGCTTGTAAAAGCTAACCAGGCAAGCACCCACAAATTACATGCGTGTGATACAATTCACTAGCACGCTGCACATCCCCGTACCGCAGCTATGATCCCACTTAAGAATTCCCTTATGCCAACTGTCTCGTCCAAACGACTCGCTGCTTTTAGCCACCAAATGGGGACTTGTCTCAACGCGGGTCTCGACGTCAGGAGATCATTTGCGCAATGCCAAAATCTACTCGGCAAGGGGCATACAGCCGATTGTCTTAAAATTGAAGATATGCTTCAAAACGGCGACATGTTACATCAAGCATTTAATGCTGCAACTTCTACTTTTCCGCCACTGATGATCATGATGGTGGAAGTCGGTGAGATTTCAGGGAAGACCGAAACCGCCTTCAAGGGACTCGCTGATAATTATCAACACCGAGTGTCGCTGATCCGAACATTTATTAAGGGAATCAGTTGGCCAATTTTACAATTTGTAATGGCCACTGGGATCTTTGGCATTGTACTACTTGTATTTACAATTTTCCTCGGCAATGGTGAGGCAGCGGATCTGATCCCTGCTTGGGTCGGTGACATCAACACCTTTTATACTTATTGCACAGTAGTCACGTTGGGCTATACATTTGTCGTTGGCACCGTGTTTGCAATTTATATGCAATGGCTCAACGTTGGCATTTTTCTGGGTGT